>ERZ795044.1374-NODE-1374-length-22122-cov-13.339557_pt1 | contig 22122 bp, 21 predicted proteins | sample MGYA00375128_ERZ795044 | MGnify/ENA primary metagenome ERZ795044 (study PRJEB30173, sample SAMN05720213) | anaerobic digester metagenome | isolation source: active sludge of municipal wastewater-treating anaerobic digesters | place: USA | collected 2014-12-22 ... | reverse complement strand
CTCTAGCCCTTGCGAAATATGCGTGAGAAGCTATTAAATTAGTAGCAATCCGGAATTTCCTCCTGAATGCCTCAGTCAAGCGTCAAACGGGCTTATGAAGCCGAGCTGCTCAGCAGGGGCTTCAAGGCCGATCCTGCGCAGCTGCGTGCAGTGGAAGCACTGCAGCGGTGCGCAACGGAATGGTCACATTTCAAGGATCAGCGGTCCAACGCGTTAAAGAAGTTGATCAATCACCCGGACGAGCCCAAAGGGGTATATCTGTATGGTGGCGTCGGGCGGGGCAAAAGCTTTCTGATGGACTGCTTTTTTGGCGCAGTGCCGCTCAAGCGCAAGACCCGGCTGCATTTTCATGAGTTCATGCGTGAAGTGCACCGCGAACTGGCGGACCTGCAGGGTACCGTCAATCCGCTGGATGAGCTGGCCAAACAGATCGCCAAAAAATACAAGCTGATCTGTTTCGACGAGTTCCATGTGGCCGACATCACCGACGCGATGATTCTTCATCGCCTGCTCAAGGCACTGTTTGAGAATGGTGTGGGGTTTGTCACCACATCCAACTTCAAACCCGATGACCTGTATCCCAATGGCCTGCATCGGGATCGCATCTTGCCAGCCATCGCCCTGCTGAACGATCGGCTGGAAGTCATCAACGTGGATAACGGGACCGACTATCGGCGCCGTACCATGGAGCAGGTTCGCCTGTACCACACGCCACTGGGTCCCGAGGCCGACGCCGCCATGGCCGACGCGTTTGAAAAGTTGGCGGAGTCGCAGGATGAGGACCCTGTCCTGCACATTGAATCCCGTCAGATTCATGCGTGGCGACGCGCGGGTGGTGTGGTCTGGTTTGATTTCAAAACGCTGTGTGGTGGCCCGCGTTCTCAAAACGACTATCTGGAAATTGCCAGCCAGTTTCACACGGTTTTTCTGAGTGATGTACCCGCGATGCCGCTGCGCATGGCGTCGGAAGCGCGCCGCTTCACCTGGCTGGTGGACGTGTTGTATGACCGTCGTGTGAAGCTCATCATATCTGCCGCCGTGCCACCGGAAGAGTTGTACACCGAGGGACCACTGGCCCACGAGTTTCCCCGCACGGTGTCGCGATTGAATGAAATGCAGTCCACGGAATTCCAGGCGCTGGACCGCAGGATTGTGGACACGAGTCTGACATGAAGGCTTGGTTGTTGTTGATGGTGGCGTTGGGCGTTTCCCAGGGCACGTTGTCTCAAAACGCGGTCCAGGACCAGGCGGTCCTGCCAGCAACGACGGTGGAGCAACAGCGGTTGCATATTCATCAAATGAAGGCGCAGCAGGAAACCCGATTTGCCGAAGAGGAATCAGCCTGCCAGGCCAAATTTGCAGTCACTGATTGTGTGACGGACGTTCGACGTCGCCGCCGTGAAACCATGGCGGATCTGAACCGCCAGGAGCAGTCGTTGAACAGCCGGCAACGCAAGGCGAAGGGCGGTGATCAACTCATCCGCCTCGAAGGCAAGACGGCGAAACAGAGTGATCGGGAGGTGGAGCCGGCATTCGTCATACCGGAAGCGGCCCGGCAACCAAAAACCCGAAAAGCACCATCGTCACCAGCATTGCCGGAAGCTGCCGCCAAAGGCAAGGCTTCGGCGGTTGAGAACGATGCGGCGTATCGGTCGCTTCAGGAAAGAAAATACAACGACAAACTTCAGGCTGCTCAGGAATACCGGCTGAAAAGAGAGAAAGAGCAGGCCAGCAAGCCCGTCAGGAAAGTGCAACCGTTACCGGTTCCAGGTCAGAGTAACCCGCCAGGCCTTTAGCTTCCCAAAGCTTCCATCTTGACGATGACCAGCGAGAGGTTGTCGCCGCCGCCATGTCCCCGTGAACGGGCCTTTTCAATCAGGAATTCCGTGGCTTCCCGGGCTGACAGCGTGGAAAGAACCGAACCGAGTTCGCCATTGTTGAAGTAGTGCCAGACGCCGTCGGTACATGCCATCAGCACATCGCCAGCGCGCAGTTTGGGAATGAAGTGAATGTCCACAGTGGGGTCCGCCTCGGTTCCCAGACACCCCAGCAAAATGTTGGACTGGGGGTGAACATTGGCTTCTTCCTCGGTGATCTCACCGCGGTTCACCAAGGCTTGCACGTAAGAATGGTCCTGCGAGCGCTTCAGGAAGCGGTTGCCGTGGTAATGGTAAATACGGGAGTCGCCCGTATGAATCCAGTGGCAGTCACCGCCTGGATTGATCAGGAATGCTGCCAATGTGCTGTGAGGCTCCTCTTCCGAGGAGACAGCGGTCAACTTGATGACGATGTGAGCTTCCTGCACCAACTGTGTCAGCATGGCCGCTGCATCGTCTGTTTCCGGGGCGTAGCGCTCGAAGAGCTGTTTTGCCGTCATCATGACCTGGTCGGACGCCTTGCGGCCTCCGCTGCGCCCACCCATGCCGTCTGCGACGATGGCCAGCACACAGCCATTGACCCGCCCGTGCGTCAGCAGGGCCACCTGATCCTGCTGATACTCACGGTCACCTTTGTGAATGCCGGTAGAGGCGGTTAAGCGGTAGCCTTTGGTCATGGTTTATTACTCATCCGGCAAAACTTTCAGCGAATTCTTGTTGAACAAGTATTATCGAGCCAACTGGTGAATCAATCCAGATTGAAACACTCCCTCTTTTGTGTGCAAATATTTCAGTGGACTCGAATCTTCACTCCCCGGAACGACGACTGATCGAATTGCGGATCGAACATGCGGATCTGGATGCCATGATTGACCGGGCAGCGCTGCAAACGCCGCTGGACGAGTTGATGATGCGCCGTCTGAAGAAAAGGCGCCTGGCGCTTCGCGACGAGATGGCCCGCATCGCCCGGGTTTTGACTCCCAATGAACCTGCCTGACGAATGAATTTGCCCAGTCTGGTTCGGGACGCCTTCGCACCCGATGGCTTGCTATCCCGTGCAGTAGATGAGTTCAAACCCCGCGATGTGCAGGCCGATATGGCTATCGCTATCGGGCGCACCATGGAGACAGGTGGGGTGCTGGTAGTCGAGGCCGGGACCGGGGTTGGCAAAACGTTTGCCTATCTGGTTCCCGCTTTACTCAGCGGTGAACGCGTCCTGATCTCCACGGCCACTAAAACGCTTCAGGACCAACTGTTCGGGCGGGACTTGCCCCGGCTGACCCGGGCGCTGGGTTTGCCCGTGCGTACCGCACTGCTCAAGGGGCGTAGCAGTTATCTCTGTCTGCATCGCATGGATGTGGCGCGGCAAAGCGAGTCCCTGCCTGACCGCCTGTCCGGTCGAACGCTGACCAAGATCGAGCAGTGGTCACAAGTGACACGCTCCGGCGATCTGGCTGAGTTGGCAGGACTGGATGAACGCTCACCTCTTATTCCACTGGTGACGTCTTCCAGGGAAAACTGTCTGGGCGCCCAGTGCCCGAAATTTCGCAGTTGCCATGTGAATCTTGCGCGGCGTGACGCACTCGCCGCCGACGTCGTGGTGATCAACCATCACCTTTTTTTTGCTGATCTGGCTGTTCGTGAGTCGGGTATGGCTGAATTGCTGCCAACTGTCAAAACAGTCATCTTCGACGAAGCGCACCAGCTCAACGAAACAGGTGTCCAGTTTCTGGGAACCCAGCTCACAACGGGGCAGTTGCTTGATTTTGCGCGCGATACCCTGTCGGGCGGGCTCCAATTTGCCCGGGGGTTGAAGGACTGGCAGCAGATCGCGGGACAAGTCGAACGGGCCACTCGGGACCTGCGGCTCGCCGTGGGCAAGACCTACCCGGGCGCCAAACTTCGCTGGACCGCTCACGCACCGGAGCAGGTTGACGGCGTTGTCTGGGACGAGGCGCTGGACACGCTGCATCAGGCCATGAACGCTGCGGCGAATTCTTTGGGAGCAGTGGGCGAGGTGTCTCCCGATATGGTCCGTTTGCACGAACGTGCGCTTGCTCTTGCAGGCCTGATTGAGACTTTCTCCGGCGGGTGCAAGGTGGGGTCGGTGCGCTGGATGGATGTTGGAAATCAACTCAGGTTGGTGGAATCACCTCTGGACATTGCTGAAACCGTCAAGACCAGGCTGTTGGGGTCATCCGATGAAGCCGGTTCAAACCGGTCATGGATCTTTACTTCGGCCACCCTGGGGGACGATCCCTCCCTGCGCTGGTTTACTGAGCCCTGCGGTCTTGAAAGTGCAGAGATTCTCAAGGTTGGCAGTCCGTTCGACTATGCTGCCCAAGCGGCAGTCTATGTGCCTCGGCAGCTACCCAAGCCAAATGATCCAGCCCATACGACGCAGGTAGCCCAATTTGTGGCATCGCATGCACCATTGATACAGGGCAGAACGCTGGTGTTGACAACGACACTGCGGGCACTGCGCGGTATCAGTGAAACCCTGCAACAGCAATTTGCCGGTTCTTCAGTGCTGGAGGTGTTGGTACAGGGGCAGCGCCCCAAACGCGAATTGATGGAACGGTTTCGCAAGGGTGATGTCGATGGACAACCCGGTTGTATCCTGGTTGCGTCGGCTTCGTTTTGGGAAGGTGTGGATGTGCCGGGAGATGCCCTGCAAATGGTGGTGATCGACAAGCTGCCATTTCCGCCACCCAATGATCCGCTGGTGGAGGCCCGTGCCAATCGGCTGGAACAGGCTGGGCGGAGCTCTTTCAGTGACTATTTCCTGCCCGAGGCCGCAGTTGCGTTGAAGCAGGGTGCCGGACGACTGATTCGCAGGGAGTCCGATACCGGAATTCTGGTGCTCTGTGACACCCGCCTGGTAATAATGGGCTATGGCAGAAGGCTGATGACGGCGTTACCCCCGATGCGCCGACTGGACTCGGAGGCCAATTTCCTTCAGGCTCTGAAGGGCCTTACCAGAACTTCCACCACGGATCCGAGCTGGACTTGAACCCGCGGCTGAGGAATTCGCTCTGTGGAAAGTTCTTTTCCAGAACGCGCCGGGAATCGTCCCTCATCTGGGCCATCCCCAGTTCGTCATACGATTTGACCATGATGAACAACGCTTCCTCAGTTGCTGGCACATCGCGGTAATCAGACACTGCGAGCTGCGCACGGTTTATCGCCGCAAGATAGGCGCCACGCTTGAAGTAGAACCGTGCCACATGCACTTCATACTCTGCCAGCGAATTGACAATGTAGGTCATGCGCTGACGCGCGTCTGGCGAGTATCGGGAGTCGGGAAAGCGGGTGACCAATTCCTTGAAGGACTCGAACGATTCCTTGGCAGCCTTCTGATCGCGTTCGGACAGATCCTGCCGGGTAATGAAGGAAAACATCCCCAGGTTATCGTTGAAATTGACTATGCCTTTCAGATAAAGGGCGTAGTCGACGGCCGGGCTGGCCGGGTGCAATTTCATGAAGCGTTCAAGGGTGGCTATGGCCTGGGCGGGTTCTGAGCTTTTGTAATGTGCATAGGCCTTGTCCAACTGCGCCTGTTGCGCCAAAGGTGTTCCAGCCGCCCGTCCTTCCAGTTTTTCAAGCAGGGGAACTGCTTTCTCGTAGGAGCCGGAGTTCATCTCGTCTTTGGCTTCTGCGTAGATCTTGTTGGGGCTCATCGTGGCCGTCTTGTCAACTGGCGTAGATGAACAGCCTCCCAAGACCCATGTCGTCCCGGCCATCAGCACTGCGTAAACAAACGATAATCTGACATGAGGCATGAGGAACAACTTTCTTGAATCAATCCGGGGTAATTATATCGATGGACCCTGGCTCAGAGGACGCCGAAGAGGGTAGTGAGGCAGGCGCCGATGCGGAGCTGCGGGAACTGTTCGTTAAGGAGGGCCAGCACGGTCTGCGGCTTGACCGGGTTTTGGTTGAGCTGAACCCCGAATTTTCGCGGAGTTACCTGCAGCAACTGGTGGCAGCTGGCGCCGTGACCCTGAATGGGCAATCCACCTTGAAGGTGGCCATGCGCGTCAAAGCGGGTGATCGGGTCGTCGTTGAATTGCGACCGACACCCCAAAGCCAGGCGTTCAAGCCTGAGCCCATGCCCTTGTGCGTTGTGTTTGAAGATGAGCATCTTTTGATCATCAACAAACCGGCTGGCCTGGTTGTGCACCCAGCACCCGGAAACTGGAGCGGAACGCTGCTCAATGGTTTGCTGGCCCGTTATCCCGGGGCAGTCAACGTACCGCGCGCCGGAATTGTTCATCGGCTGGACAAGGACACCAGTGGTTTGATGGTGGTCGCCAAAACCCGTGCCGCAATGGACTGCCTCGTGAACATGATCGCCCGCAGGGATGTGTCGCGGCAATATCTGGCGTTGGGTCATTGGCCCTGGTCTGGACCGGTACAGCGGGAGATTGAGGCGCCTATCGGCCGGGATCCCCGAAATCGCCTTCGAATGGCGGTGGTTGATTTGCAGAAAAATGCCGGCAAAGAAGCGCGAACGACATGTCGCATGCTGGATACTACCGAACAAGCCTGCCTGGTCTTGTGTACCTTGCACACTGGGCGGACCCATCAAATCAGGGTGCATATGGCTTTCGTCGGCCATCCGCTGCTGGCTGATAAGGTTTATGGGGGAAACGCCTGCGCCGGGATGCAACGGCAGGCTTTGCATGCCCTGCGCCTTTCATTTGTCCATCCTGTGACGCAGGAAAACAAGCTCTTCATGGCTGATCCACCAGAAGACTTTGCCAGCGCATTGCGTATTTTGGGGCTGAGCTACAATCTTTCCGAAGGTCCTTGAACCATTAGCTGGACGGGCGGTCTGCCTCCGGTTTGTCTTGCGGATAACTATCCGCCCCATGATCCCAATCCGATTCTGAATGATATGCGCCGCAATGGTGTTTTTCCTGGAACCACAATGAAATGAATACGGCTGACGCCAAGCGTGTGCTGGAAACCGCCCTGATTTGTACGCCACAACCGCTGCATGTGCGTGACATGCGATCGCTGTTTGATGACAGACTGGGTGTGGATACGATCAAACAGTTGCTGGCGGACCTGCAGGATGAGTGGGCCCAGCGTGGGGTTGAGCTTGTCAGCGTTGCAACTGGCTGGCGGTTTCAAAGCCGGCCTGAGATGCGTGAATATCTTGATCGGCTGCATCCAGAGAAGCCCCCCCGCTACACGCGGGCTGTGCTTGAGACGCTGGCCATCATTGCCTACCGACAGCCGGTTACACGTGGTGATATGGAAGACATTCGGGGTGTGACCATCAATTCGATGATTCTCAAGCAGCTCGAAGATCGTGGCTGGATTGAATCCATTGGTCATCGGGAGGCCCCAGGTCGTCCAGCACTGTTTGCGACGACCCGACAGTTCCTTGATGATTTGGGTCTCGAGTCCCTTGATCAGCTTCCGCTTCTGGATGGGCCCGCAACGCAAATGGCGGGCGCGCTGCACGACCTGTCTACCGAAGATCAACCGGAACTGGGTATGGAAACAACAGAGATGCCGGAGCCTGCCGTTACAGGTGAAATGCCAGATCAGGGCCTTGCTGTAGAGGGCAATGCCGACGCACCTGATGACCTATTTTTGGATGGGATTGAACCATGATTCACAGCGTTCCTGCTCCTTCATTCTCCGGAGAGACCGAGGTAACCGTGCCCGAGGCGACTTCAGATGTGGTTTTGACAGAAGGCGCCGTTGTCGTGAGTGCTGCCCCCGCAGACCCGTTGGGGCCGGTCGCAGCAAAACCGGACGAGCGGACTTCCGACACCATACGGTTTGACGATGTGGTTTCTGGCCAGTTTGATGCAGATGAGGAGGTTGTTGATCTGGTACCCGCCAAGCGTGTCCTTGCACCGCAGGTAGAGTCTCCAAAACTGCACAAAGTGCTGGCGCAAGCGGGGATGGGTTCGCGTCTTGAAATGGAACAGTTGATCATGGAAGGACGGATTACGGTCAACAATGAACCTGCCCATATTGGTCAGCGTATCCAGTTCGGAGATCACGTCAAGGTCAATGGAAAGCCGATCCGGTTTCGCATTGACCCGCCTCCGGCCCGTGTCATTGCCTATCACAAACCGGCGGGCGAAGTCGTCACCAATGATGATCCGCAGAATCGTCCAACAGTATTTCGGCGCTTGCCGAAACTTTATCAGGGAAAATGGCAGTCTGTCGGGCGACTTGACCTGAATACTGAAGGGCTGTTGCTGTTCACGAGCTCCGGAGAGTTGGCCAACCGCTTGATGCACCCCAGATTCGGACTGCAACGTGAATACGCGGTACGTGTGCTTGGTGCGCTGAGCAAGGACGAAAAACAAAAACTCCTTGATGGTGTCAATCTCGACGACGGTGTTGCCCAGTTTGGTTCGATTGAGGATGGCGGCGGGGAAGGGTCCAACTGCTGGTATCGCGTCACCATATCGGAGGGGCGTAATCGGGAGGTCCGCCGGATGTTCGAGGCAGTAGGGCACGCAGTTAGCCGGCTCATCCGTATCCGGTACGGAGCCATGATGCTGCCCCGCGGACTCAAGCGGGGCGCCTGGCTGGAGCTGGATGATGCAGACATTCGCGGCCTCATGCGGGCGGCGGGCTCCTCACAGGATGAGCAGCAAACCGAATATGAGCATGGCCGCCAGAAGCCGCCTCGCCAAGCGTCGGGGCGAGGCCACAACAGGGGAAATGTCGGGGGGCGTCAAAGTGGCCCTGGCAATTTTTCAAACGGAAGTCCTCCAGGGCCGGGTCGACGTGCTGGAGGCGGGCAAGGCGATGCCCAAGGCATGGATGGAGGACGCAACAGCCGCGGTGGCCGTGTAGATCGTGCCGATCGTCCCAACACGGACGGACAGCCGGACCCGATGAAAACCGCCTTTGGCTACATAGGCGCAGATAGCTTCACTCGGCAGCGACAAGGTGCTGGAAACGGCCAACGTCGCGGCAGTGGTGGCGCTGGAGGTGGGGTTGGCGGCAACCGCAGGGGTGGCCGCAACCGCTAGTGACTGTCCGGGACGGGTTGGGTAAAGCTATCTGATTTCAACCTATCGTCAATTCCCAAGGCCCATAAGGGAACTTGGCAGCTAAAATATAAGGCTTTGCCAAAACGGCAAAAATTACTTCATTTCAGGATTTCAAATGACTATCGAACGCACACTATCCATCATCAAGCCAGACGCCGTTGCGAAAAATGTAATAGGTCAGATCTATGCCCGTTTCGAGTCTGCCGGATTGAAAATTGTTGCTGCCAAGCTGGTACAGCTGTCTCGTGCTGACGCCGAAGCTTTCTACGCGGTTCACAAAGACCGGCCTTTCTTCAAGGATCTGGTGAGCTTCATGATTTCTGGTCCTGTCATGATTCAGGCTCTGGAGGGTGAAGGTGCGATTTTGAAGAATCGTGATCTGATGGGTGCGACTGATCCCAAGAAGGCTGCTCCAGGCACGATCCGTGCAGATTTTGCAGACAGCATCGATGCCAATGCTGTTCATGGATCTGATGCAGCAGAAACCGCCGCTGTGGAGATTGCTTTCTTTTTCCCCGGCATGAACATTTATTCACGATAACCAATGAGATGACGGTCAATTTACTCGATTACGACCTCGAGGGCTTGGCCGCGTTTTGTGATCGGCTGGGTGAGAAGCGCTTTCGCGCGACCCAGCTGTTCAGGTGGATACATCAAAAAGGAGCCTCCAATTTTGATGAAATGACGGACCTTGCCAAAGCCCTGCGTGACAAACTCAAGGCGTCGGCGTGTGTCCAGGGTCTGGAAGTGACCGCACAGCACATTTCATCGGACGGCACCATCAAGTGGCTGTTCGACGTGGGTGGTGGTAACGCCATCGAGACAGTGTTCATTCCTGAGGACGACCGCGGCACGCTTTGCGTGTCATCACAGGCGGGCTGTGCCGTAGCGTGCAGGTTTTGTTCAACCGGGCACCAGGGTTTCAGCAGAAATCTCACCACTGGGGAAATTGTTTCCCAGTTGTGGTTTGCGGAACGTTTCCTGCGTCAACATCTGGGGCGGCAGGACCGCGTCATTTCTAATGTCGTGATGATGGGAATGGGTGAGCCGCTTCAAAACTATGCTGCGCTGATCCCGGCCTTGCGCGTAATGCTGGATGACCATGGCTATGGTCTGTCCCGTCGACGGGTCACGGTGTCGACTTCAGGTGTGGTTCCCATGATTGATCGGCTCGCCGTGGACTGTCCGGTTGCGCTGGCTGTTTCCTTGCATGCACCCAATGATGCGTTGCGCGACAACCTTGTGCCGTTGAACCGCAAGTACCCCATTGCGGAGTTGCTGGATGCCTGTCATCGATATCTGGAGCATGCGCCTCGTGACTTCATTACCTTCGAGTACTGCATGCTGGATGGTGTTAACGATCAACCAGAGCATGCACGCGAGTTGATTGAACTTGTTCGCGTTCGCAACAAGGGTACCGCGTGGTGCAAATTCAACCTGATCCCGTTCAACCCATTTCCGGCCTCCGGATTGACACGCTCACCTTCAGCTCAGGTGATTGCCTTTAGCCGGATATTGGGCGAAGCGGGCATTGTGACTACCATCCGCAAGACACGCGGTGACGACATTGACGCCGCATGTGGACAACTGGCGGGAGATGTTCAGGACCGTACGCGAGTCGATGAACGTATCGCCCAGCAGCGAACGGTGATGCTCCGGCCGGTGGCCGCTTTTGATACTGTCCCAGGAAAGAGTTGACTCATGAATAGTTCGCGTCTGTCAATCGTGATCCCCATACGGCTTGGGCTTTGGCTGGGCCTGATGGCTGCGAGCCTGTCCATTCTGACGGGCTGTGCGTCAAATCAGGAGAAGGCCAATCAAGCTGCCGCCAGAGCGGATTTGGTGACTGAATCGGATGAGCCGGATGTGCGCAGGAGAGCGCGTATTCGCCTGGAACTGGCGGTTGGCTATTTTGAGCAGGGCCAGACAAATATCGCTCTGGACGAACTGAAGCAATCCATTGCGACCGATCCCAATTGGTCGGAACCTTATAACCTGCGTGGGCTTGTGTACATGCGCCTCAATGAGCTCAGGCTGGCCGAAGACAGTTTTCAACGGGCACTGCAAATCAGCCCGCGTGAAGGCAACTTTTTACACAATTATGGCTGGCTGACATGCCAGCAAGGCCGGTATGCTGAATCGACGCAGTTGTTTGGCCAGGCTCTGGCCAACCCTGCCTACGTTGAACGCGCCAAAACCTGGATGGCCCAAGGCTTGTGTCAGGTAAAAGCGGGCTTTCGGGCGGAAGGAGAGGCGAGTCTTCTTCGGTCTTATGAACTGGATCCCCGCAACCCTATCACCGGTTATAACCTTGCCCTTCTCCTTTTTCAGCGCGGAGATTTCGTCAGGGCACAGTTTTATGTTCGACGTTTGAACAACAGCGATCTTGCGAATGCAGAGTCTCTCTGGCTGGGTATCCGGGTGGAGCGCCGGATGGACAACCTCGAAGCCATGCAGCAGCTTGCAGGGCAATTGAAAAGACGCTTCGCACAATCGCCGGAGGCGGCGGCTTACGAACGGGGTGCATTTGATGAGTGAGAGCCGCCCCTTCATGGATATCGGTCAGGCCAACTCTGTGCAGTCTAATCCTCAAGTTTCCGCGGGAGCCCTGCTTCGGCAGGCGCGGGAGGCGGCTGGCTTGCATGTTGCTGCTCTGGCGGTTTCCCTTAAAGTCCCGGTCAAAAAACTGGAGGCACTTGAAAGCGATCGCCTTGATTTGTTGCCGGATGCAGTTTTTGCCCGCGCGCTTGCGTCCAGCATGTGCCGCGCTCTGAAAGTCGATCCTGCGCCAATCCTGGAGCGCTTGCCCCTGAATGCAGCGCCGCGTCTACAACCGGTCGAGCAGAACATTAACACCCCGTTTCACGCTCCCGGCGAACGGGTACACAGTTCTGCCCTGGACAAACTGTCCAAACCGGTTGTTTTGGTGGTGTTGGCCCTGCTCGTAGCAGCCTTGATCATGATCCTGTTTCCTTCGATCAAGACAGACGGAGACGCTCAGGTCTCGATGGCTGATCAGAAAGCAGTTGAGCCCGTTGCCACGCCGGCCATTGCTGAAACTCCAGCAGTGGCTGCCAGACCATTCCTTGAAGTACCTGCTGCCTTGCCGCAAACTTCAGCCAGCGCTGTGGGGCCTCTTGCTGCTGCGCCGGGGGTTACGGTCAGTGAGGTGCCAGTTCCCGGTGCTTCGGTGGCAACACCTTTCACAACCAATGTTGTGGCGCCGACTCAGGTGAACGGCTTGCCTGGGGGGCTGGTTGTACTGAAAGCCAAAGGAACATCCTGGGTTGAAGTAACGGATGGAAATGGTGTTGTTCAGGTGCGCAAGACACTGGCGGCGGGTGAGATCATTGGAGCGTCTGGCACCCTGCCTCTGTCGGTCGTGGTGGGACGAGCAGACAACACGGAAGTTCAGGTGCGTGGTAAAGACTATGACCTGAGCCGCATTGTCAAGGACAACGTTGCAAGGTTCGAGGTGAAGTAGTGGATTCCTGTCTCCCAATTGATGTGGCGGCGCCCAAGGCGCGGCGCTCCATGCAAGCCAGTGTGACGTGGGGTCCCAGAATCGTGACTCTGGGTGGCCAGGCACCCGTTCGCGTTCAATCGATGACCAACACCGATACCGAAGATGCTGTAGGGACCGCTATTCAGGTCAAGGAATTGGCGTTGGCCGGGTCGGAGATGGTTCGTATCACGGTCAATACGCCAGAGGCTGCGCAAGCAGTGCCTTACGTTCGGGAGCAACTGGACAGGATGGGCATTGACGTTCCGCTGATTGGTGACTTTCACTACAACGGGCATCGGCTACTGACCGAATTCCCGGCATGCGCTCAGGCCCTGTCCAAATACCGTATCAATCCGGGTAACGTCGGCAAAGGTGACAAGCATGACCGGCAATTTGGCCAGATGATCGATGCTGCCATGCGGTGGGAAAAACCTGTCCGTATTGGCGTGAACTGGGGAAGTCTGGATCAGGAGTTGCTGGCCAGTCTCATGGATGAAAACAGTTTGAGGGCCTTGCCTTGGGACGCCAGACAGGTCATGTATGAGGCATTGATTACATCCGCCATATCGTCGGCACGACGCGCGGAAGAAATGGGTATGGATGGAAAGCAGATCATCCTTTCATGCAAAGTAAGTGGTGTGCAGGATCTGATTTCCGTGTATCGCGAACTTGCCAGACGTTGCGACTACGCACTACATCTAGGCCTGACTGAAGCCGGTATGGGGACCAAGGGTACGGTGGCCTCGGCGGTTGCACTGTCTGTTCTTTTGCAGGAAGGTATTGGGGACACGATAAGAGTGTCGCTGACGCCCGAACCCGGCGGTGCGCGAACCCAGGAAGTTGTCGTCGCATCGGAAATTCTTCAGGCCCTGGGGCTCCGGACCTTTGTGCCCAGCGTCACTGCATGCCCAGGTTGTGGAAGAACAACCAGCACAACCTTCCAGGAATTGACCAAGCAAATTGATGATTTCCTACGGGAGAAAATGCCGGTCTGGCGTGAGAAATATCCTGGCGTTGAGACGCTCAAGGTGGCGGTGATGGGTTGTATTGTCAATGGCCCCGGGGAGAGCAAACATGCTGACATCGGCATCAGCCTGCCCGGCACAGGGGAAGCACCAGCGGCTCCCGTGTTTATTGATGGAGAGAAGCGTATGACATTGCGGGGTGACTCCATCGCAACCGAATTTCACAAAATCGTCGAGAACTACATCGAGAATCGCTTTGGCACGGCGGACGCTGAGGCCGGTTGAAAATTTATGAATGAAAAAAAGACTGCCATGAGAGCAGAGCGTCTGGGTGCCGTCAAGGGCATGAACGATATTCTGCCGCCCGATTCCGCGCAATGGGAATGGTTTGAGCAGCATGTGCGTGATTTGATGGGGGCCTATGCCTACCGGAACATCCGTACACCGATCGTCGAATACACCCCTTTGTTTGTCAAGGGAACTGGCGATACAACCGACATCGTTGAGAAAGAGATGTACTCTTTCGAAGATCGCCTGAACGGAGAGCAACTCACGTTGCGGCCTGAGAACACGCCCGGCGTGGTCAGGGCTGCGATCGAGCACAATCTGACTTATGACGGCGGGAAACGCCTGTTTTACATAGGCCCCATGTTCCGCCACGAGCGTCCGCAAAGGGGGCGTTACCGCCAGTTCTATCAGTTGGGTGCAGAGGCACTGGGGTTCTCTGGCCCGGAGGTGGATACAGAGTTGATGCTGGTCGCCTGGCAGTTACTCCAACGTCTGGGTTTGCGCAACGTGCGGGTGGAGATCAACAGTCTGGGGGTGCCTGCAGAGCGTCAGGTGCATCGGGCAGCATTGATTGCCTATTTTGAGCGGCACGCAGGTTTGCTAGATGCCGATGCCCAGCGCCGTTTGCAGACTAATCCGTTGCGGATCCTCGATACCAAGAGCCCTGCCATGCAGGAAATGGTCCAGGGTGCCCCCACGCTTCTAAGCTATTTGGGGGAGGCGTCCCTCAAGCACTTTGATATGGTGAAGACCTTGCTGACTTCCTGTGGTGTGGCATGGAGCGTCAATCCGAGGCAGGTCCGTGGACTGGACTACTACAGCCACACGGTATTCGAGTTCATTACCGATGAACTGGGTGCCCAGGGAACCCTTTGCGGTGGTGGTCGCTATGACGGGTTGTTCGAAACGCTCGGTGGCAAACCCACACCTGCGGTGGGTTGGGGCATGGGTATTGAGCGGGTTCTTGAGCTCGTGAAAGTGCAAAGTGGTGCTGTTGCTCCCCCCGTTCCTGACGTCTACGCTGTCATCCCTGATAGTGCAGCGTTTCCTTTGGCGCTGAAAGCGTTACAGGCTCTCCGGAGCGCTGGTCTTAGCGTGCAAATGCACGCTGCAACGGGAGAGGGCATGGGCAGCATGAAATCCCAGTTCAAGCGGGCGGACAGCAGCGGTGCGCGTTTTGCGCTTGTTTTTGGCCCTGACGAGCTATCCCGAAATGAAGTTGCAGTGAAGTCGCTGCGTGATGGCAGCGGCATGCAGCTTATCCGCTCACTGGATAACATTCCGCATTGGGCAGCGACCCTACAATCTGCCACCTAACCAAAATACGCCATGGCAAATCATCTCGATCTCGAAGAACAGGAACAACTTGATTCAATCAAGCATTTCTGGAAGCAGTATGGCAATCTGATTACCTGGGTTCTCATTGCTGTTCTGGGCGCTTTCGCCAGCTGGAATTTTTACCAGTATTGGCAGCGTAACCAGGCCGCGCAGGCCTCGGCCCTGTTTGACGAAGTGGAGCGTGTTGTCCAGGCAGGTGATTTGTCCAAGGTTGAACGCGCCTTTGCTGACATGCGGGACAAGTTCCCGGGGACGGCGTATGCGCAACAGGCCGGTTTACTCGTTGCCAAGGTCAATTACGAGGCTGGCAAAGCGGATATGGCTAAATCAGCGCTGACCTGGGTTGCTGAAAAATCACCTGATGAGGGGTATCAGGCAATTGCCCGGCTTCGCCTGGCCGGCATTTTGGTCGATTCGAAAGCATACGATGAGGCGCTGACGCTGCTCGCGCGTGAATACCCAGGGCATTTTCAGGCACTGGCTGCAGATCGCCGGGGGGATATCCTGGCGTTGCAGGGGAAACCCACAGAGGCTAAGGCAGCCTATCTACTGGCATACAAAGGCCTGGAGGACCGTACCGAATACCGGCGATTGATCGAGGTGAAGCTCAACGCTTTGGGCGTGAACCCCCAACCTGCTGAAACGGAGCCCAAGAAGTGAGATTTTTCAACCTTCGCTGGCTTTCCAGTGTCAAGCTGGTCGTTGCCTCCCTGGTAGCCCTTGCGCTGGCAGGATGTGCCAGCGGGTCGGACGGCCCCAAACCGGCAGAACTGGAGTCCAACACGGCCTTGTTGGGCATCCGCCTGGCATGGTCAGCGAGAACGGGTGAAGTCAGCTTTCCTATTGACGTCAAGGTCGTCGGGACTACTGTTACTGTTGCGAGCTCCGGCGGCATCTTGCAGTCGATTGATGCGCGTACAGGCGCTGACATCTGGCGAGCTAACCTGTCTACCGATCTGGCTGCCGGGGTTGGTAGCGATGGCGTATTTGCCGCTGTGATCAGCCGGGGTAACGAACTCATTGTTCTGGATTCAGGTAAAGAAGCCTGGCGTCAAAAATTGGCTGCGCAGGGATTTACTGCGCCACTGGTGGCTGGTGAGCGCGTTTTCGTGCTGCTTGCTGACCGTTCTATTGCGGCTTTTGATGCCAGGTCAGGGCGCAAATTGTGGATTCAGCAGCGTACCGGAGATGCTTTGGTGCTGCGCCAGGCCGGAGTGTTGCTGGCCGTTGGCGATACGCTGGTGGTGGGGCTGGCAGGCCGATTGGTTGGCATGAGTCCACAGGATGGTTCCATTCGATGGGAGGTCCCAATCGCTTCACCGCGCGGAACCAATGAAATCGAACGATTGGTCGATCTGGTGGCCGGTGTGGGCCGCGAAGCCAATGTGGTGTGTGTTCGTGCTTTCCAGGCGGCTGTGGGATGCGTCAATGCCACTCGCGGTACCTTGATATGGTCGAAGCCCGCCTCCGGTGCTGTGGGTTTAAGCAGTGACGAGAAGTTTGTGTTTGGTGCCGAGAGCGACGGAAAGGTAGTAGCGTGGCGGCGTACGGATGGCGAACGGGTCTGGGCTTCTGAACGCTTGCGCTACCGCGGGTTGTCTGCTCCTCTTGCCATCGGCCGTTCTGTTGCTGTTGGTGACGCATCGGGATTGGTGCATTTCCTCTCACGCGAAGATGGTTCGCCACTAAACCGCTTGCCAACAGATGGCTCTGCCATTGTGACCGCGCCCGTCATGGCTGGCGGCGCTCTGGTTGTTGTGACCCGCAATGGCGGGATCTTTGGCTTCAAGCCTGAATAAATTTGCTGACTGGATCTGATGAAACCTGTACTGGCCTTGGTAGGGCGCCCTAACGTAGGCAAGTCGACGCTGTTCAATCGCATCACCAAAAGTCGTGACGCCATCGTCGCTGACTATGCTGGACTGACGCGTGACCGACACTATGGAAATGCCAGGCAGGGAAAACACGAGTTCATCGTCATCGACACCGGTGGATTTGAGCCTGACGCCACGAGTGGCATTTACAAGGAAATGGCCAAACAGACGCGTCAGGCAGTGGCGGAGGCTGACGTGGTTATTTTTGTGGTTGATGCCCGTGCAGGGGTTTCTGCCCAGGATCACGATATTGCCAAATACTTGCGCCGGCTTGGAAAGCCCTGTCTGCTGGTTGCCAACAAGGCAGAGGGGTTGCGCGAAGGTGCCCAACTTGGCGAGTTTTTTGAGCTCGGCCTGGGCGAGGTTCTGCCCGTATCAGCCGCTCATGGTGAGGGAGTCCGCTCCCTGATTGAACTGGCGTTGGACCAGTTGAACCTGGAAGAGCCTGACGATGAGGAGGAAAGTCGTGATGCTGGCGTCATCAAGCTGGCAGTTGCGGGTCGTCCCAACGTTGGCAAATCTACACTGATCAACACCTGGTTGGGCGAAGAGCGGCTGGTTGCTTTTGATCTGCCAGGAACGACCCGTGATGCCATTTCTGTTCCCTTCGAACGAAATGGTCAGCGGTTTGAACTGGTGGACACGGCGGGTCTGCGGCGCAGGGGCAAAGTTTTTGAGGCGATTGAAAAATTCTCGGTCGTCAAGACGCTGCAGGCCATCGAGTCCGCCAACGTCGTCTTGCTGCTGATCGATGCCACTCAGGGCGTGACAGACCAGGATGCCCACATTGCTGGCTACATCCTGGAAAGTGGCCGTGCGGTGGTGCTGGCCATCAATAAATGGGATGCGCTCGAAGATGAATATCAGCGGGAACTGGTCAAGCGCTCCATCGAAACCCGGCTTCCATTTCTCAAGTTCGCAGCCATGCACTTCATATCGGCGCAGAAACGGCAGGGCTTGGGGCCTTTGTGGTCATCCATCGCGCAGGCCTACAAGGCCGCCAACTGCAAGATGTCGACACCCATCCTCACACGCCTGTTGCTGGAGGCTGTGCAGTTCCAGAGCCCCAAGCGTTCCGGCATGTTTCGGCCCAAATTGCGTTATGCGCATCAGGGCGGCATGAATCCGCCTGTCATCATCATTCATGGCAATTCCCTGGAACACGTGACAGAAGCGTACAAACGCTTCCTGGAAGGACGTTTTCGCAAGGAATTTGATCTGGTGGGCACACCTCTTCGCATTGAAATGAAGTCATCGCACAATCCTTACGCTGACAAAGAGAGGGAATAGGCAACTTCCCCTCCGGAATTGCAGGCTTTTTTTGTGGAAATCGGATGTCCGGCAAAGGGTGAGCCGACTGCTGTGGTATGGTTCCAGCTTCTTTAATTCCTGAACACGGAGAATATCGTGAACAACAAAGGGCAGCTACTGCAAGACCCGTTTCTCAACACCCTTCGCAGGGAGCATGTTCCGGTCTCCATTTATCTGGTTAACGGAATCAAATTGCAGGGGCAAATTGAATCGTTCGACCAGTATGTTGTATTGCTGCGCAATACCGTCACCCAGATGGTCTACAAGCATGCCATCTCCACCATCGTGCCGGGCCGCGCAGTCAATTTCTCAACCGGTGAGAGCGATGCTCCCGCCGCCGCCTGACCATTGATTCCCGCCATATTGGTTGGTGTCGATTTGGGTTTGCCCAATTTCGATAAAGACCTTGAAGAACTTGGGTTGTTGGCTCAAACCGCCGGGCTGACGCCGGTTGCCCGCGTCACCTGCAAGCGAAAGGCGCCTGATGCGGCGCTCTTCATTGGTAGCGGCAAGGCCGACGAAATCAAGCTTCTGGCGACGCAGTTGGGCGCCATGGAGGTACTGTTTGACCAGAGCCTCAGCCCTGCCCAGCAGCGCAATCTGGAGCGCCACCTGGAATTGCCGGTCAATGACAGGACATTGCTGATTCTGGAGATTTTCGCCCAGCGGGCCCGAAGTCATGAAGGCAAGCTTCAAGTGGAGTTGGCGCGTCTGCAATACCTGAGTACCCGGCTGGTGCGACGCTGGTCGCACCTTGAGCGCCAGACTGGTGGCGCTGGTGTGCGCGGAGGCCCGGGCGAGAAACAGATCGAACTGGACCGCCGGATGATTGGCGAGAGCATCAAGCGTACCAAGGAGCGTTTGAGCAAGGTCAAGCGCCAGCGGCAGACACAGCGCCGGCAACGCGAACGGCGGGACGCGTTCAACATTTCTCTGGTGGGCTATACCAATGCCGGCAAGTCCACGCTGTTCAATGCGCTGGTCAAGGCACGCGCCTATGCGGCTGACCAGCTCTTTGCCACGCTCGATACCACCACCCGGCAGCTTTATCTGGGAGAGGGGGCACGCCTGGCGTCCCTGTCCGATACCGTAGGGTTTATTCGTGATCTGCCTCACGGCCTGATTGATGCTTTTCAGGCCACCTTGCAGGAGGCGGTTGACGCCGATCTGCTGCTTCATGTGGTGGATGCCGCAAACGCCAACTACCCCGAGCAGATCGCTGAGGTTCAGCGCGTGCTGGCCGAGATCGGCGCTGCCGGGATTCCGCAAATATTGGTGTTCAACAAGCTTGACGGGCTTGAAATGGACCGCCGGCCGCTGCATTTGCAGGACATGTTTGAAATTGACGGGAAACAGATTCACAGGGTTTTTGTCAGCGCCCGCACGGGTGAAGGCTTGCCGGCCCTGAGGCTACTCCTGGCCGATGCGGCCCGCAACACCGCCGCTATAGTTGAGGATTATTCCCCCGAACGCCATGAGGCTGTGCCCGACTTGGGCACAATCCGGTAACGAAATAAAAGAGAAAAGTGATGAAACTCCAATTCCGCACCGATGCCTGGGGTGCAATCCCCGGCCGGATAAGGGGCATGTTCAACCTGAATGACTCTCGCTGGGGTCGTGGTGACGATAAGCCCGCAGATGCCAGCCAGTCCGGGCCCGAATCGACTGAAGGTGAGAAACCAGTGCAACCCGCATCTGATAACCGGGGCCGTGACCGCAACAAGGCACCCAACCAGGGCCCACCGGATCTGGACGAACTTTGGCGCGATTTCAACCGCAAGCTGACTGGTTTGTTTGGCGGGTCCGGCAAGTCCGGTCGTGGTTCGAACGGCGATGGTGGCAAAGGTGGCGGTGGCTTTCAGCCTGACATGAAGAGTGCTGGAATCGGCGGAGGCTTGATCATTGCAGTCGTGCTGCTGATCTGGCTGGGTACCGGTTTCTTCATCGTGCAAGAGGGGCAGCAGGCGGTGATTACCCAGTTTGGCAAGTACAGAAGTACGGTCAACGCCGGTTTCCAGTGGCGCCTTCCCTACCCGATTCAACAGCATGAATCGATTTTCGTGACGCAGATTCGGTCGGTTGATGTGGGCCGTGATGCGGTGATCAAGGCCACCGGGCTTCGTGAATCCGCCATGCTGACTGAAGACGAAAACATCGTGGAGATCAAATTCGCTGTGCAATACCGCTTGAGCGACGCCAGAGCGTTTCTTTTCGAGAGCCGCAACCCTGCCGACGCCGTGGTTCAGGCAGCCGAAACGGCTGTGCGTGAAGTGGTTGGCAAGATGCGCATGGACAATGCGCTGGCTGAAGAGCGCGACCAGATTGCTCCACGAGTCAGGGCATTGATGCAAAGCATCCTGGATCGTTACAAAGTTGGCGTCGAGGTCGTCGCGATCAACATGCAGCAGGGCGGGGTGCGTCCACCCGAGCAGGTTCAGGCCTCATTTGACGATGTGCTCAAGGCCGGCCAGGAGCGTGAACGCGCCAAGAACGACGCGCAAGCCTACGCGAATGACGTGGTTCCCCGTGCCGTGGGTTCTGCTGCACGACTGAAGGAAGAGGCTGACGCTTACAAGGCCCGAGTTGTTGCACAGGCGCAGGGTGATGCGCAGCGTTTCCGGTCCGTTCTGGCGGAATACCAGAAGGCGCCGCAGGTTACGCGTGACCGTATGTACCTGGACACGATGCAGGAAATCTACGCCAACACGACCAAGATACTTGTGGATTCACGGCAGGGTTCCAATCTGCTGTATCTCCCACTGGACAAGATCATGCAAATGTCTGCCCAGCCTGCTGGTGGTATCAACGGTGCGGCTGCAACACCGGGCAGTCCTGCGACGACAACACCTGCAACACCAGCAGTACCTGCAACAAACGCGGCAACGGACGCACGGTCCAGGGATGCATCCCGCAGCCGTGAACGCGACCTGCGCTAGGAGCCCAGAATGAACAGGCTTGGATTTATTTTTTCTTCGTTGCTGGTACTGCTGGCGCTGGCGAGTTCGACATTGTTTGTTGTGGATCAACGGCAATTTGGCGTGGTATACGCCTTGGGGCAGATCAAGGAAGTCATCACCGAACCCGGTTTGAACTTCAAATTGCCACCACCTTTCCAGAATGTCTCGTACATCGACAAGCGTTTGCTGACGCTGGACAGTACCGATACCGAACCGATGCTGACGGCAGAAAAGCAGCGCGTCGTCATCGACTGGTATGTTCGCTGGCGCATTTCCGAGCCTACCGAGTACATCCGCAACGTCGGTACCAACGAAGCTGCGGGCGCCAGTCAGCTTAATCGGGTGGTGCGCAATGCATTCCAGGAGGAAATCAACAAGCGCACCGTGAAAGAGCTCCTGTCCCTCAAGCGCGAGGATCTGATGGCTGACGTGAAAGGCGAGGTGCTGGAGAAAGTGCGTGGCGCCAAACCATGGGGTGTGGACGTGGTTGACGTGCGCATCACGCGGGTGGACTACGTGGAAGCGATCACCGATTCCGTCTACCGCCGCATGGAAGCTGAACGAAAGCGCGTGGCCAACGAATTGCGTTCCACCGGTGGCGCGGAAGGCGAAAAGATCCGCGCCGATGCTGACCGTCAACGCGAAGTTGCCATCGCCAATGCTTACCGTGACGCTCAAAAAATCAAGGGTGAAGGCGACGCAGAAGCCGCCCGCATCTATGCCGAAGCATTTGGCCGTGACCCGCAGTTTGCGCAGTTCTATCGTAGCCTGGAGGCTTACAAATCCAGCTTCAACAACAAGAGCGATGTTATGGTGGTCGATCCATCTTCCAGCGAGTTTTTCAAGGTGATGCGCGGGAATTCGCCCGCGGCACCAGCCTCGACCAAAAAATAGGCAAGGGGCCTGATTTGGACAGCGATACCTTCTGGCTGGCCATGGCCCTCGTCCTGGTGATCGAGGGCCTTTTTCCATT
>ERZ795044.1370-NODE-1370-length-22174-cov-11.444414_pt1 | contig 22174 bp, 15 predicted proteins | sample MGYA00375128_ERZ795044 | MGnify/ENA primary metagenome ERZ795044 (study PRJEB30173, sample SAMN05720213) | anaerobic digester metagenome | isolation source: active sludge of municipal wastewater-treating anaerobic digesters | place: USA | collected 2014-12-22 ... | reverse complement strand
GCGGCTGCGCCACCGAAGCTGCCCACGTTGGAGGAACGGCTGTTGTAGGCGGTGGAATTGATCACGCCAGGCGCCAGCAGGGCCACGGCGTTGATGTCGCGCGCCACCGCGATTTCCTGGAGCTGCTCGGCGGTGAACACCGTGCGGCTGTCGGTCTGGGACACGTCGATCACCGGAACCGAGCTGGCATTCACCGTCACGGTGCCGAGCGTGGTCGTGGCGTCGCCGAAGTCGACCTGGGCGCCGGAGGAGACCAGCACGGTGACATCGCGGGCGTCGCCGCCGGCCGTGACCTTGTAGCGACCCGCGGGCAGGGAGGGTGCGCTGTAGCGGCCGTTGGCATCCGCGGTGACGGTGCGGGTCAACCCGGTTTCGCTGACGATGGTGACGGTCTGGCCGGCATCGGCCTTGCCGTAGATGGCGCCGGACGTGCTTTGTGCCTGGACGCCGCCGGCGAAGCACATGCCAAGCGCGACGGTCAGTGCGCTCCGCTTCAAGCCCTTGGCGAAATTCTTAGAAGCCATTGTTGTGGATCCCCATGAGAAATAATCGGAAAAGAACGCCCCTGCGCCTGACCTGAATCGGCCATGACTGGCGGACTATAGGTTCTGCACAATTCCTTAACAAGTGCGGCGCCCTCGACCTCCGCGGTCGCCGCACCGAGCGTTGACTTGGGCGTTCGAGTGAGGCCAGCTGCAGGGAGCCGCCTTGCCGATCGTTGCAACCGGGCCCCGGGTCGCGAGGTTCGGGTTGCGCGGCGTTCTCGGGGCGGCCTTGTCTTGCCTTGAAGAAGCGGCAGACGCGCAATGCAGGAAAGCAGATGTCCATCGCGCCGGGTTGTTGCTGACGGGCGCACGCATTCGCGCCGGCAATGCGTCGCGTGGGTTCCCGGTTCGGGGCACCGGAGCCCGGCATGGGTATCGACAGCCCCGATGCTCTCGTCATCGCCGTCAGACAAGGGCGGATGCCTGGCCAGGCCCGACGTCGCGCTTCTCCCGTCCCTGAAGGCAGCAACCACCAAGTCCCACCCGGCCTGCCACATGACAGATCGGCCAGAGGGTGCTCCAATCCGCCTGCTGTCCTGCCAACCACTGGGAGAAATCGAAATGGCAACGAAGAAAGCGGCCCCGGCCAAGAAAGCCGCAGCGAAACCCGCTGCACCGAAACCGATCAAGGAAGCCATGACCAAGTCGGGTCTGGTGGCGCACATCGCGGAAGTCAGCGAGGTTGCGGCCAAGGACGTGCGCGCCGTGATGGCCGCGCTGGAAGGCGCGATCCACGGTTCCGTCAGCAAGAAGGGCGCCGGCGAGTTCGTGCTGCCGGGCCTGCTCAAGATCACTTCGGTGAAGGTCGCGGCCAAGCCGAAGCGCAAGGGCATCAACCCCTTCACCAAGGAAGAAGTCTGGTTCGCCGCCAAGCCGGCATCGACCAAGCTGAAGGTGCGTCCGCTGAAGAAGCTCAAGGACGCGGCGCTCTGATCGTTCCACCGATACGCCGTCGATGACGGTTCGCGCGGCGTTGGGCACGGTTGCCCAACGCCGCGCCCTCGGTCGCCCGCTCCAGCTCGTCCCCGACCGGCACGCGCGTCGCACGATGCGTCGTTGATCCAGGATTTGCCCGCTCCGCATGCATGCCATCGAGCCCCTGGGCCGCGCGGACCGGGTGCTATGCTCGCCGCGACCTCACGAGGCCTGACGGGCAAGCAGCATGCGCAAGCCACGTGCCCGATCCGCCACCATCGCCTGCGTTTCCGTCGTCCGCCTGCAGGCAGGCGCATGAGCCGGACGCCCGCCGGACAGTCGGTGCGCTTCGCCATCGGCATCACCGGCCACCGCGCGTCGAACCCGGCGCTGGCTGCCAATGCAACGCAGGTCGCGGCGACGCTTGCGGGGATCTTCGCGGAGATCGAATCGGCCATTGCCGCCGAACGGGTCGCCACGCCGCTGCTGGAACCGCAGCCGACGCGCTTGCACACCCTCCTCTCCGCCGGCGCCGACCAGCTGGCGGCCTCGGCGGCGCACGCGCTGGGCTGGGAGCTGGTCGCGCCGCTGCCGTTCGGACAGGCGCTCAACGTCGCGATCAACGCGCAGCCGCGCACCCACGCCGATGCCGTGGCCCTGCTCGCCGGAGGCGACGCCGCTGATGCCGACGTGCAGGCGCGTGCGCAGGACATCCGCCGCTGGAGCGCGCGGGCCCGGCTGTTCCAACTGGCCGACCGCGACGCCGAGATCGCCGCGCTGTTCGAGGCCACGCTGGCGTCGCCGGACGATGCCACGCAAGCGCGGCATTTCCACGCGGCGGTGGCGGCGCAGGCGGCACTGTCCGGGCGGATCATCGTCGAGCAGTCGGACCTGCTGGTCGGCGTGTGGAACAACGGCAGCCGCGATTCCGTTGGCGGCACCGGCCACACCATCGTGCGTGCGCTCGAACTGGGCACGCCGGTGCTGCTGATCGACCCGGCGCGACCCCGCCACTGGTCAATCCTGTCGTCGACCGAGAGCCTGGCCGGCTGGCAGGACCAGCAGGGCCAGGATCGCGAGCGCCTGCAGGCCGTCGTCGGCAACGCGCTGCGCGCACGCGGCGTGGCCCGCTCGCTGGGCGACGAGGCCTGGCACCCACGCGGCACGCGCGCGTCCACCCTGTACCGGCGGATCGAGGCCCTGTTCGGCGGCGAAGCGCATCCGTTGCGTTCGCTGGTGCAGGCCTACGAAGCGCCGGAGCGCATCGCCCGCGGCAGCGGTGCGCCGCTGGTGGAAGCCGCGTCCAGGCTGCCCGGCACCGACCCGGCCTTCGTCGCCGCGGTGGCCCACGACATCCTGCCGGCATTCGCCCGCGCCGATGGCATTTCGGCGCGATTGTCGGACAGCTACCGCAGCGGCATGGTCGCCAACTTCCTGCTGTCCGCGCTCGCGGTGATCGTGGGCGTGGCGTGGTTGCCGCTGGGCATCGACGACGGCAAGTGGCTGTTCGCCCTGGCCGAATTCGGACTGCTTGCGGCGATCCTGGCGATCACCTGGCTGGGTGGCCGCCGCCGCTTGCACGGGCGCTGGTTCGAGACCCGCCGCGCCGCCGAATACCTGCGGCATGCGCCGATCCTGCTGCTGGTCGGCGTGGCCCGGCCGCCCAGCCACTGGCCGCGTGCGACCGGCACCGAGTGGCCGGAATACGCCGCGCGCCATGCGATGCGCGCACCGGGGCTGCCGGCGATGGCGGTGACCCGGCCGTTCCTGCGCGCCGCGTTGCACGGCCTGCTGGCGCCGCATGTCGCCGACCAGCGGGCCTACCACCACGCCAAGGCGCGCCGCCTGGAAACCGTCGACCGCCACCTCGACCGGCTGGCCGAAACGCTGTTCAAGATCGCGGTCGCGTCGGTCGCGACCTGGTTGCTGATGAAGGCCGGCGCGGCGTTGCACCTGCTGCCCGGCGACCTGCCGCACGCCACCTCGAAGGCGTTCGCGTTCCTCGGCATCGCGCTGCCCACCCTGGGCGCCAGCATCGCCGGCATCCGTTACTTCGGCGACTTCGAGCGCTTCGCGGCGATCTCCGAAGTCACTGCCGGCAAGCTGGCGCAGGTGGAAGTGCGGATCGCGCAACTGCTAGCCGGGCCGGACAGCGCGATCGATTACGAAGGCGTGTCCCGGCTGGCGCACGGCATCGACGGCATCGTCGTCGACGAGATCGAAAGCTGGCAGGCCGTGTTCAGCGGAAAACCGATCGCGTTGCCGGCATGAGCACCAGGACGCCACCCGCAGTCGATGGTGAGCCTGGCGGCCCGACGCCAACGCATACCGTGTTCCTCAGTTACTCGCGCGCCGACCGCAAGGGGGCGCTGGCGATCGTGCGCGTGCTCGAGTCCGCCGGCTACGGCGTGTGGTGGGACGGACTGCTGGAAGGCGGCGAACGCTTCTCGCGTACCACCGAGGCCGCGCTGGCCGGTGCGCGCGCGGTGGTGGTGCTGTGGTCGAAGACCTCGGCCGGATCGCACTGGGTGCACGACGAGGCCACGCGCGGGCGCGAAAGCGGGCGGCTGGTGCCGTTGTCGCTGGACGGCAGCCTGCCGCCGCTGGGCTTCGGCCAATTCCAGTCGATCGACGTCTCGCATGCCTTGGGCAAGCCAGGCAGCGAACCGATGCGCAAGCTGCTGCGCGCGGTCGCCGCGCTGCATGAAGGTCCAGCGCCCGCGTTGCCCGTGCCGCGTGCCGAGCTGGCCTCGCCGACGCGCCGGCGCATCGTGGTCGCCGCCGGGCTGGCGGTGGTCGCGGCCGGCAGCGGCGTGTTGCTGTGGCGCGCGCGCGATGCCGGCACGGCCGCGCGAGGCACGGATGCGGCCGGTGGCGAGCGTCGCATCGCGGTGCTGCCGTTCGAGAATCTCAGCGGCGATCCCGAGCAACGCTATTTCTCCGATGGCCTGACCTCGGAAATCCGCGCGCAGCTGTCGCGCAATGTGCAGCTGCAGATCGCCGGGCAGACCTCGTCCACCAAGGCAGGGGAAGGGCAGGGCGACCCGCGCGATGTCGCCCGCGCGCTCGGCGTGGATTTCCTGCTCGGCGGCAATGTGCAGAAGGCCGGCGGCCGGGTGAAGGTCGCCGCCGAACTCACCGATGGCGCCAACGGCCTGAGCCGCTGGGTCAATACCTGGGAGCGGCCGCTGTCCGACATCTTCGCGGTGCAGGCGGAGATCGGCGCCGCGGTCGCCACGGCACTCTCCGCGGCGATCGACGGCAAGGCCGCCACTGCCGGCGCGCAGGTGGGCGGCACCTTGAATGTCGAAGCCTTCGATGCGTTCCTGCATGGCCGCGCGCTGTACGAGGCCGGCATCGACGAGGACAGCGATCGCCGCGCGCTGGACTGGTTCGACCGCGCGATCGCGCTCGACGCGCGCTATGCCGGCGCGCAGGCGGCGCGTGCGCGCGCCCTGGTGGTGATCGGCAACCTGTATGCCGGCCACGACGAACGCGTGCGTGCCTACGACGACGCGGCCGCCGCGGCGCGCACCGCGACCACGCTGGCACCGCAGTTCGCCGAAGGCTTCTCCGCGCTGGGCTTCGCCCTGGCCAGCGGCAAGCTGGACATGCGCGGCGCACGCGTGCCGTTCGACCGCTCGCATGCGCTCGCGCCCGGCGATGCCGACGTGCTCAGCCGCTACGCCACCTTCCGCTCCAACCTGCGCGACCACGACCTGGCCACCGGCGTGATCCTGCGCGCGGTCGCGCTCGACCCGCTCAACGCGCGCACGTTCCGCTCGCAGGGCGACATCCGCCACAACGCCGGTGACCACGCTGCGGCGATCGTCGCCTACCGAAAGGCGATCGAACTCAATCCCACCCTGGCCGGCGTCAATGCGTCGATGGGTTTCGCGCAATTGCTGGCCGGCGCCAACGACGAAGCGCGTGCGTCCTTCCAGAAGGAGCGCAGCGCGGTGCGCCGCCTGCCCGGCCTGGCGATCCTGGCCCATCGTGCCGGCGACAAGGCCGACGCCGCGAAGGCGCTCGCGGAACTGGTGGCCGAATACGGCGACAAGAGCCACTACCAGTACGCGCAGGTGCATGCCCAATGGGGCGACATCGACAAGGCGCTGGCCTCGCTGCAGGCGGCCTGGGATCTGCGCGACGGCGGCATGATGCTGATGTACGCTGATCCACTGCTGGCACCGCTGCACCGCACCGACGGCTACCTCGCGCTGGCGAAGGCTGTCGGCTTCATCTGATTCGTTGGGGAACGAAGGGGAAGCACCATGCGCAACACGATCGCGGCCGTCCTCCTGGCCGGGCTGGCCTTTGGACTGGTGGCCTGCAAGAAGCCGGCGGAACCTGCCGCCGAGCCCGCAGCAGCGGCGACCGCAACGGAACCGCAGACCGGTACGGTCGAACGCACGGATCCGGAGCCGCAGACGGGCACCGTCGAACGCACAGGCCCGGAGGAACAGACCGGTACGGTCGAACGCACGGGGCCGGAAGAGCAGACCGGGACGGTCGAGCGCACCGGTCCCGAGGAACAGACCGGCACCGTCGAGCGCACCACGCCGGCCGAACAGTAAGCCACGCGCCCGTCGTCGCGCCGGATCGCCTCAGCGCGATCCGGTCGCGTCGGCCGGCTGCGCCACCCGTTCGACCCTGCCGGATCTCGCCGCGGCCTTCGCCGCGACGATCCAGCCGTCGTAATGCGAGACCCGCGTGTACAGCGCCGGGATGCCGGCGCCGCAACCCTTGCCGTTCGACACCAGGCCGACCAGGCTGCGCCTGCCGCCGTCCTCTTCGCGGGTGAGCGGCCCACCGCTGTCGCCCTGGCAACTGTCCTTGCCGGTTTCGACGCGGCCGTCCGTGGCCAGCGTGCCCGCGCACAGTGAGCCGGGCCCGTAGATCGCCCCGTATTCCTTCACGCACAGTGCGTCCGGCAGGTAGTTCAGGCCCACCTGCTGCAGGTCGGCAGGATTGCGCTGCAGCTGTTTCGCACTGTCGCGGCGACTGACCGCATCGCGCACGTCGCGCCGGCCCATCCAGCCCCAGCCGGTGACGCGCAGGGCTTCGCCGGGATCGAAATCGCGATCGCCGCTTCCCACCAACGGCACCGCAGCCAGCCGCCCGGCGGCTTCGAACGCGGCGATGCGCGGATCCACCACCACCCGCGCCAGTGCGATGTCGTCGTGTTTGGTGTTTTTCCTGTAAGCGCCGTGGATGACCACCGCATCGATCGCGAACAGCCCATCGTCCACGGTGAGGTTCTGCGTACCCAGGCGGACCCGGCGGTCGGTGAGCACATTGCCTTCGCGGCCGTCGAAACCCGGGATGTCGTCGACGCAGTGCGCGGCGGTCAGCACCCAGCCGTCGCCGATCCACGCGCCACCGCATTTGTGCGCAAGCTCGTACGGGTTGCGCTGGGCCAGGAAGATCTTGCAGGCATCGTCATCGGCAAGCGTGGCGTCGTAGGCGCGATCCGCGGCGTCGTACTGCGGCGACGACAGCAACTCGACTTGCCACGGTGCGGAACCGGGTTTCGCCGGTTCGCCACCGACGATGCGTCCGGCCTGCTGCTGGTCGTGGCGTGCGCGACGCGCTTCGCAATCGTTCGTTGTGGTCTTCGCCAGCGGCTTCGCGGTTGCGGATGCCGGCGGCGAGGGCGCCTGCGCACGCTCGCACGCGGCGAATCCGATGCACGACGCGATGCAAACCAGCAACGACGCATGCGGGCGCAATCGATTCATGGGGCAGGCTCCTTGGGCAAGGCAAGCACGCTGGAGATCGTCGCCGACCAGTCGCCGACCGCGGCAACGCCGGCATCGCGGCGGCCTTCGCTGCTGGCGCACAGCAATCGTTCCAGTGGCGAGGTGCAGGCGGCCAGGTCGCGGCTGCCGGTGCCGGCCTGGGCGAGCGCATCCGCGCGCACCGGCGTGGCGCTGGCCAGCACCACGAAACGATAGGCGCCGGGTGTATCGAAGCCCATGCCCGAGCGCCGGTAGGGCTGGTTGGGCGGCAGCGGCCGGTCGAACTCGCCGGGCTTCGGCAGGACCACATCGACCGCATTGCGTGGATCGATTGCCAGCACGTAGACATACGCCGGCACGGTGCCGCGGTTGATCACGGTCGCGGTGATCCGCTCGCCCGGGCCGATCCGGCGCACGCCACCGGCCTGCAAGGGCGGGCAAGCGGTCGGACGGTAGCCATCGGCGGCGATGCAGGTGGCGATCGGGAAGGGGTCGCTGGCGGATGCCGATGCGTTCGTGCGCAATGCCAGCAGTTGCTGCACACGGGCGATCTTGTGCAGGGCCTCGGCCAGGCGATCGGCGAATGCCGGATCGTCCACCCGCCCGAGTTCGGCCAGCAGCAGGCCGTCGTCGGCGCGCAGCGCGACGGCGTCGGGATCGCCGTCCATCGCGACCAGGCGGGTGCTGCCCGTGGCCGCCACGCTGGCGAAACCGGTCGCCTGCACCGCCTTCGCGGCGGCATCGCGCGCCGGGCCGGTGGGCAGGTCGTTGGCAACCGTCACTGCGTCCACGGGCAGGAAGTGCGCGACCTGTTCGGCGACCAGTCGCTTCGGCAACTTGCCGCTGACTTCGCTGTCGAGCATCAGTGTCGAAGTCGCGCCATCGACGCGACGGATCGACGCGGTGGCGATGCGCGCACGCCCTGCCATCGCATCGGCCTGCGTGGCGTACAGCGCGAAGCGCGAGCCGCGGGTCATGCCGCTGGTCGCGCCGGCCTGCAACACCGGCGTGCCGTCGGATTGCGCGACATCGAACAGCACCGTCGTGCGCGCGCGCGCGCCGAAGGCCGCGTTCAACGCGCCTTCCGCCGACGGTGTCTGCGTGGCGTGGCCGCGGGCGGCGACGCGCAGGCGCACCTCCTGGATCAGGTCGCCGAAGGTGGCGTCGCGCATGCCCGGCATGCGCAGGGCATCGACCAGCGCGGTGGTGAACACGCCGGCACGCGCACCCACCGCGCCGCCGGTTTCCTGCGCTTCCTCGCCGTCCTGCGCGGCCGCCAGGTGCACCCAGTAGCCGTCGCCGCCGGATGCACTCGTGGTGAGCGCGGGTGGCGCGCTGCCCGCGAATGGCGGCGCACTCCGCGATTGCCCGCCGGCACCGTCGCGGGTGGCGGTGGCGGAGTTGCAGGCATCGAACACGCTGACGAAGTACAGCCCGCGCGCGGTCGCGCGATCCTTCAGCGCCTTCAGTTCGACATCGAAGAGGTCGCCCGGCGACCCGTCGGGATTGCGTGCATCGGCCGGCAGGATCGTGCCGTTGTAGCCAGTGTCCTGGTCGCGCGCCTCGTCGTCGCGGTAGCGCGAGCCGTGGCCGGCGAAATAGAACAGCAGGGTGTCGCCGGGGCGCAGCGTGGCGATCCGTTCCTCCAGCGCCTGGAGGATCCGCGCGCGCGTCGCGCAGTCGTCGGTCAGGGTGGTGGTCGCGGCGTTGGAGGAGTCGCAGGCACCCGCCACGGGCGCATCGACATCGATGCCGAACACGTCCGCGAGCGCCTGCTTGAAACGCAGTGCGTCGCCGACCGCCCCGCGCAGGTCGGAAAACACCGCGCCCGGCTGGCGTGCATCGGAGAAGCGATAGCGGTCGATGCCGACGATCAGCGCATGCAGGCGGCGCGTGTCCGCTGCGGGTCGCGTGGATGCCGCATCGCCGTTTGGCAGCGCGGGTGCAGGCGAAGGCGAGCAGCCCGCCAGCAAGCCGGCCAGGATCAGCCACGCCAACGGCGTAGCGCGCTTCACTGCGTTTTCCCGCGTAGCACCACGATGCTGGGCTGCGGATTGAAATCGAACAGCGCTGGCTGCTGCACGCGTCGCGCCGGCGCATTCGCCGGCAGGTCGCTGAAGGTGATCCCGCGCGCGCCGTCGCCGCCCGGGGCGATGCGACCGACGCGGGCATCGCTCGCCAGCGCCGGCATCCGCCGCACCGCGTAGGCCAGCCACTCGTCGATGCGGATGCGGCCGTCGCGGTCGAGGTCGGCAGCCCCGTCGCCCAGTCCGTCCACCGCCAGCGCATAGGTCAGCAGGCCCTGGCCAAGCCGCGCATCCTCCAGCGCAACGTCGTCGGCCTGGGTCGCGGCAAGGATGCGGATCCCCTTGTCGTAGGCCAGCTGGCCCAGCCCGCTGTCGCCCATCGGCCCCGGCTTGAAGCGGCCGTCGGCGACGCTGGCCGCCGAATGGCAGGCATCGATCACCAGTGCGATCTCGCCGGCCTGCATCGCCTGGAATGGCGTCACCAGGTCCGCGGTGGCGAACACGCTGGCCAGGTCCGGCGTGGCCGCGCCGTCCGCCCAGCGCCCATCGCCCGGGATGAGATAGAAGTCGCCCTGCGCATTCGCCCAGCCGTGGCCGGAATAGCTGACGATCACGGCGTCGTCGGGCGTGGCCGCCTGCAGCATGCCGGCCTCGATGCCGCCGGCGCGCAATGCGGCCAGCGTGGCCTCGCGGTCGCCGGTGCCGGCCAGCAGCGACAGCACCCGGCCCAGCGTTGCGCGATCCACGCGGGTGCGGCGGCCGCTGGCGTCGCGTTCGCCGGCCAGCACCAGCACATGGGTGTCGTGACCGGGAATGGCCGACAGCCGCGTGGCCATGAGTCGCGCATCGGCGACCGCGTACTTCAGGCGGAAGCGCGGGGTGTCGTAGTCGTCGATGCCGATCGCCAGTACATAGGCGCGACGTGGCCGCGTCGCCACCGCGGGTCGCGTCCACGCGAAGCGCGCGGTCTCGCCCTTGATGCGGTCCTCGTTGAACGCATAGGCCGTGAACACCTGTGCGGCTTCGCCCGCCTGGGTCGGCACCGGCACGGTGAACGCGAGGCGCTTCACCCCGTTGGTCGCCTGCATCGCATTGCGCCTGCGCCATGCAGTGAGGTCGCCATCCGCGGCATCGACCTGCACTGGCATCGTCGCGACCAGCCGGCCGTTGCGGAACAGCCGTGGGTTGTACAGGCCGGAACGGGTCTTGCCGTTCGGCGCATGGGCATCGATGCCCTCGCGCACTTCCAGCGACACCACCGCTTCGGCCGCATCGCGGCCCGCGCGCACGCCGGTGATGCGCACCGCCGGCAGCACGCGGTTGAGGCTGGCGATCGCCGGCAGCGGCTTGAACGCGGTCGCGCAGCTGTCGTTGGCGCGGCAGTCCAGCAGGCGACGGTAGAGGCCGGGCTCGTAGTAGTCGCGCATGAAGGTTTGCGCGGCCAGGCTCTGCCACGGCGCGTCGGGGACCACCCAGCGCACCAGCGCGGTGTCGGCACCGAGATTGCTGTCGTAGCGGCCGCCGGGGGCCAGCGCGAAGAAACGATTGCCGGGGAAGGTCTGCAGGGTGAGTTGCGGCGTGCCGCTTCCGGCATCGAAGAAGTGGATCGCGCCGTCGTCGGTGGTGGCCCACAACAGGCGGCTGCGCTCGATCCAGCCGGCCCGCACCAGCGGCGCCGGCAGCGCGATGCGGGCGACGACACGGCCGCTCTCGAGGTCGAGCAGGGTGCCGTCATCCAGCCCCAGCACGCGGTCGTCGCCGATCGCGACCGCGCGCCGGGCGAAGCCCCGCAGCTTGCGGATCCGCGCCCCCGCGTCCGTATCGACCAGGTACAGGTCCGCATCGGCCTTGAGCCCACGGGCATCCGCCCATGCCGACCCTGCATGGGTGAAGACGATGCGGCGGGCGTCGGCGCTGAACGACAGGGCGCGGATGGTGACGGCGTCGGTGAAGATCCGCCCGCCCGCAGGATCCACGATCTCGACCAGCCGGCGCGGTGAGGTCGCGACGCCATCGGCGAGGTCGAGCAGCCAAAGCCGCAGCACCTGCTTCGGATCCGCAGCGTCGGCGCGGTCCCAGGTGCGCGTCGCCACCGCCAGTTGCCGATGGTCCGGCGATGGCTCGATCGCAGTGATGACCTGGCCCGCCAACGCCGCCAACGCCGCCTGCGCCATCGGCTGCCATTGCCTGGCGCCGGGTGCGCGCCATGCGAGGCCGGTCGGCGGTGGATCGGAGGTGACGTTGCCGTCGTCGGCGTGGCCCTCGGCGGCGGGGCAGAACACGTCATCAACCCGACGGCCACCGCTGCCGAAACAGCCTGACGCGAGCGATCCCAGCGCGACGAAGCCGCCATCCGCCAGCGGCCGCATCTGCCACCGACTGTCGATCGTGGGGCAGTCGCCGCGCGCTGCGCAGGCGGCATCGACCACCAGCGCCGGCGGGAATCCCGCCATCGCCGCATCGGTGTCGTTGGTGGCGTCGTAGCCGTGGCTGCCGAGCAGGTAATGCGTGGCATCGAGCCAGCGCGCGTGGTGGTAGGCGCGCGCTGGCTCGAAGGTGCGGTCGCCGCTGGCGCTGGCCAGGTCGAGCGTCTCGACCCGCGCGCGGGTCTCGGACTGCAGGCCTTCCACGCGCACCAGCCGCAAGCCGTCCGGCGAGAGGTCGGCGTCGAGGAAATAGCTGCGCGGTTCGCCGGTCATGGCGCGTGGCGCCCCGCTGCCGGTGGGCAGCAGGGTGACGCCGTAGCGGCAGCGTTGCGGCGACACGCAGGTCGGATCGGGGAAGTCGATGTGCTCGTCGGACAGGTCGAACAGGCCACGGCGGCCGTTGGCGTGGTTGGGTTCCGGTCGCAGCCGCCCGTCCGGCGAGATCGGCCAGTACGAAGCGGTGGTGTTCGCGCTCGCGGCCGGCAGCGGCAAGCCGGGATCCGCGCGGACGATGCGCGTCGCCAGGTCGAGCGCATAGGCGCACCAGCGCGTGCCGGGTTGGCGTGCCTCCGGGCAGGCGCGTTCGGTGTCGCGATCCGTGGTCCCCGCATACGTGATCGCAAGGGTGCCGGCATCCGGTGCATCGGCGAAGGCATGGAAGCGGAGCGGGGCTTCATCGCCCTCGAACAGCGCCGGATCGAGCGGCACCCGGGCATGGTCGAGGATCGTGCCGTCGGCCACGTTCCAGAGCACGATGGAACCATCGCGCGCCAGCGATGCGAGGTGGCGGCCAGCATCGATCCAGCGCACCGCCAGCACCGGCGACTGGTGCCCGAGCTGCACGACGATCTTCGGTTCGATGGCCGGTTGCGGCGCGACGCTGGGCGCGATGGCCGCGGGTTTCGTCGGCGCGGGCGCATCCTGTCCGGAACACCCCGCGGCCAGCAGGGCGGCGTAGCAGCACAGCAGCAGGCCCGCGATGCGCATCGTGTTGCTCCGTGCCGTCCCACGCCCCGGCGGCGGCGCGAGCATAGCACCGGCACATCCTGCTCAATACGGCCTGGACGGCGGCGGGCATGCGCCTCGTGCCGCCGTCCCTCACGGTGTGCGGCGGTGCCGCACGCGCGTCAGCCCCAGCCGCGCATCCATTCCGCCAGGTCGCCCGACGGCATCGGCTTGGCGATGTGGAAGCCTTGCGCCAGGTCGCAATCGCTTTGCCTGAGCAGGTTCCAGTCGTCGGGCGTCTCCACGCCCTCGGCGACCGACACGATGCCCAGCTTCCTGGCCATGTCCAGGCTCGATTCCAGGATCAGCCGGCTGGACTCCTGGCGGGCGGCATGCATCACGAAGGACTGGTCGATCTTCAACTCGGTGAAGGGGATGCGGGTCAGTTGCTGCATCGATGAATACCCGGTGCCGTAGTCGTCGATCGACAACCCGAAGCCCTTCATGCGCAGTCGCGTCAGGTTTTCCAGCACGCGGCCCACGTCGGTGATCGCGGCGGATTCGGTGATCTCCAGGATCATGTGCTTCGGCTCGAGTCCCTGGTTGATCACCTGCCAGGTGATGGCATCGGAAATGCCCGGGTCCGCCAGCTGTTTCCCGGACAGGTTGACCGAGACGTCCAGGTCGAGCCCCGCGTCGCGCCACGACCGGCAATCGCGCGCGCCCTGGGCCAGGATCGACCAGGTGAGCTCGCTGATCTGCGCGTTGTCTTCCAGCAGGCCCAGGAAGGCATACGGCAGGATGATCCCGTGGCGCGGATGCCGCCACCTGGCCAATGCTTCCGCACCCTTGACCCGACCGGTGTGCAGTTCGACCTTGGGTTGGTAGAACGGCTCGAACTCGTCCGCGCGCAGTCCCGCCAGGATCTCGTCCAGGGTAAAGGCCGCCGCTCCCGGCCGAGGGCGTTCGGGATTCGGCTTGGCCCGCCAGTGCAGGGCGATCAGTTCCGCCAGTTGCTCCTGCGAGAGGGGTTTCTCGACCGCGCCCAGCAAGCGCATGCCGTACGCCGCGCTCATCGTCTCGATGGTGTCGAGCAGGGGCCTGTCCAGGCTGCTGGTGACGATCAGCGAGGCGCCGACGCCCGCCTCGCCGAGGCGCCTGATGAACGACAGGCCGTCCATGCCGGGCATGTCGATGTCGGTGACGATGATGTCGAAGGGGTGCTCCAGTTCCCGGGTGATCTCCATGGCGGCGCGGCCATCCTCGGCCTCGTACACGCCCGTGGCGCCCAGGTTCTCGAGCATCTGCACGAGCATGCTGCGCTGGAACTCGTGGTCTTCGGCCACCAGGAAGCAAAGTTCGCTCGCGGGCACCCCATGGGATCGCGGCGCGTCCAGCGGATCAGCGTGCGTCGAGATAGGCATTCAGTTTCTCCAGTTCGGTGCGGAATTGCGCCACCAGTCGATCGAGGTCGCGCGTGGTTCCGTTTCGCCCCGCGTGCTCGAGCGATTCCGACGCGCTGGCCAGCGCGTGCGCGCCGACGAACTTGCAGGCGCCCTTGATGCGGTGGGCGAGATGGATGATCGATGCCATGTGCACGCGTTCCACCGCCTCCAGCAACAACCTCGAATCGGTGTCGTTGATCCTGCGGAAATGGGCCAGGGCGCGTCGTTCGATCGCCTGGTCGCCATTCGAGATCCCATGCAGCACGCGCATGTCCAGCGGAGCGTCCGCAACCGGCGCATCCGTCGCAGCAAGGTCTTCCGGCGGGGCAGGCGCCGCTTCCGCCTTCGCCGGCAATGGCAACCAGCGATGCATGATGTCGGCGAGCGCCATCAGCTTGGTGGGCTTGGGGAGGTAGTCGTCCATGCCCGCCTCCAGGCAGGCCTCGCGCGCGCCGCCGATCACGTTGGCGCTGCAGGCGATGATCGGCGTGCGGTCGAGCCCTCCCGCGGATTCGCGATGGCGGATATGCCGCGCCAGCTCGTAGCCGCTCATGCGCGGCATGTTGCAGTCGGTCAGCACCAGGGCGAACCGCCCCGACGTCCATCGTTCGAGCGCTTCGGCACCGCTTTCCACGTCTTCCGGTGCGTAGCCGAGCGCGTGCAACTGCTTGCTCATCACCATCCGGTTGATGGGGTGGTCATCGACGACGAGCACGAGCGGCGCACCGCTGGCCGCGTGCGCCGCTGACCGTTCCAGTGCGCCGTCGACCATCGAGGATGGCGGTGCGTACGCCGGGACAAGGGCGGGCGCTGGCGCCACGTTCGCGGGGTCCGCGGGCAACACCGACAGGGTCAGGAAGAGCGTGGTGCCCTTGCCGGGCTCGCTCGCCATGCTGACCTCGCCTCCCATCAGCCGGGCCAGCCTGCGCGAGATGGCCAGCCCCAGGCCGGTGCCGCTCACCCGCGAAGCGAGGTCGATGTCCGCCTGTTCGAAGGGCTGGAACAGGCGTTCCTGGCGCTCCTGGGAGATCCCGATCCCGGTGTCCTGCACTTCGAAACACAGCGACTCGCGTCCTTCGTCGCGTTCGGTCAGGTTGATCCGCAATTCGACATGGCCGCGCGGCGTGAACTTGATCGCGTTGCTGACGAAATTTCCCAGGATCTGCCTGAGGCGCAGTGCATCGACCATGACGGCGGGGCTGATCCGCGGATCGACCTTGTGGCGCAACGCCAGGCCGTGGCTGCTGGCGCTGCCTGCGTACGCGCGCTGCAGCGCGCCGGCCAGGTCGACCAGCGAGGTGGGTTCCGGGCGGATCTCGAGCTTGCCCGCCTCCACCTTCGAGAAATCGAGGATGTCGTCGATGATGCGCTGCAGGGAATGGCCGGACTCGCGGATCGTGTCGAGCGCGCCGCGCAATTCCGGGCTGATCGGTGTCTGGTCGATCAGTTCGAGGATGCCGAGCATGCCGTTCAACGGCGTGCGGATTTCGTGGCTCATCGTCGCCAGGAAATCGCTCTTCGCCAGGTTGGCGCTGTCGGCCGCCTCCTTGGCCTGGTACAGGCGGTCTTCCAGCGCCTTGCGGCTGGAAATATCCTGGATCGTGCCGCGCATGCCCACGATGGTCCCGCTCGCATCCACTTGCGGCAGCAGGAACACCTGCAGCGTCAGCGCCTCGCCATTCGCCAGCCGCGCAGTGAGCTCGTAGGACTGCCGTTGCCCGGTTTCCTGGGCGCGGAAGAAGGCTTCGGAGATCGTCTCCGCGCCGTTCTCGAACAGCGCGACCGACTCGGCCAGGTCGGGCGGACCCAGCGCCGGATCGCGTCCGAGCATCTGGTAGATCTGCGGCGACCACGTGACTGCGCCGGTCGCCAGGTCGCAGGTCCAGTCGCCCAGGCTCGCCACGGTGTGCGCATCGTCGAGTCGACGCAACGCATCGTGCAGCGCCTGCTCGCTTTCCTTGATGGGCGTGATGTCGGAGAGATAGCCGTTCCACACCACGTCGCCGTTCGCGCGGCGGGCAGGAATCCCCGATGAATGCACCCAGTGCAAGGAGGCATCGGGCTTGCGCACCCTGAAGTCCACTTCCAGTACCGACATGCTGTCCGCGGAGCGCGCCAGCGCCGTCGCCAGGCGATCGCGGTCTTCGTGCAGGATCACGCGCCTTGCGGCGTTGGTGTCGCGCAACACCTCTTCGCGTTCAAGACCGAGGATTTCCACGGCGTTCACGCCGAGGAATTCGAAGGTGAAGACGTCGCGCGGCGTGCGGCGCAATACGTAAACCGTCCCCGGCACGGCGTCGGCGATCGCGCGGAGGCGATGCTCGGCGCGAGACCGCCCGCGGGACTGGCGGACCAGTCCCCAGAGAATCGCCACCATGAACACCAGGATCACGAGCGCCACCGTGACCTGTGCATGGCGAAGCCAGGGCGTGGCATCCAGTGCGCCCGCATGGCGGCGGGCGGGACGCTGCGCCTCCGCTGTCGCCAGCGTCAGCGCGCGGGTATGGCGCTGCGCACTTCCGTTCCCTGCGAGCAAGGCCGAAAGCTCGCCCGGTGCCCCGCCCCGGCCTGTTGTCGCGCCGACCTGCGTCCACCCGAGCAGCAACGCGACGATCATGCAGGCGCCCCACGACCGCGCCGACCCTCGTCGCGTTCCGCGCCTGCGCGTGCGCGAATTGCCTCCCTGTTTCATGTCATGCAATCCGTTCGACGTGCCGCATCCCGTGCTGGATCCCGACCTGGTGCGGCCGCCTTCCTCCACGGGTTGGCGGGATTGCCGATGCCCTGTTTACATCGTCAATGGCCCTCCATCCCCTGTCGGGGATCGCGAGGGCCGGAAGCGTTCGTGCCCGGGTCGGGCCGGTTCCGCCAATCTGCGAACGACACGAGGCCTATGCGATGACCGGCTTCGTATCCGGCGGCATGAGTCGCCTGCTGAAGACGATGTCGCACTGGAATGCCGGCTTCAGGTAGGGCCTCCGAACCATGGCCGGTGCCGGCGAATGATCGTCGCCATCGTTCACCTGGCCCTGCGAATGTGCGCGCAATGATCCGCGCCCTTGTCGCCGGCTTGCGGCTCGGGTCGGACGTACCCGGCGTTGCGGATCAGCGTCAGCGCACTGGTGTTGCGAACGGGCGAGCGGCTGTTTCCGTCGTCACCCGTGTCATCTTTTTGAGGATGGAGATGCCGGTGTTTCTTGATGGACATCGTGGTTGCTCCGCGTCTCGAGTGGATGGACGCTCATCGATGCCCGGGAAGATTCGATCCCTCGAGCAGTGAGCGACGTGCCGCGATGAATGCTGCAGGCATCCTGCGTCGAACCGCGCGAAATTACATTCGGTCGGCAGGCCATTCCCGCTGTCGTCCCCAACATGAACGCAACGCGTGGATTGGCTTTCACGGTTGAATGACATCGATTCTGTACAACCTGACGACACTCTTCGTGGCAGACACGGTGAATGTCATCGGGTGCGCATGACGATGCAGGAGCGCATTCGCCGCGCGCGTCGACGCGTTAGGCTTCCACCCGCAGGGCTCGCCGAGTTGGCCAGCGTGCAGCGGATCGATGCCGGAATCTTCCTGTGCATCGAAGGCCTCGCGGCCAGTGGATGTCCACCGCTGCAGATGTCCTCCCGTGTTCCATTGCAGCGGGTGGGATGGCCTGCGGCACTCACGTCGATCCGGTGATCCGCCAGGACTCGAACCAATCAGCGGGCGGACGTTTCACGCATGAAAGACAGTGGTTGTGAACAACTTGAACGCATGGCGCATGGCAGACACGTTCAATGTCATTGGAGGTGCCAGTGAAGATCCAGGAACGAATCCGTCGCGCGCGCCGGCGCGCGGGACTGTCGCAGGCGCGGTTGGCCGAACTGGTCAACGTGCGTCGCAGCGCCGTGTCGAACTGGGAGTCCACCAGCAACGAAGTGGTACCTTCGATGCAGAGCCTGCTGGCAGTGGCCAAGGCCTGCGGCGTTTCCCTGGAATGGCTCGGCACGGGCCGCGGTCCGATATCGGTGGATGCCGACGCACTCGAGGACGTGCCCACCGCGAATGCGGAACTCGTCGACGTCGAAGAGGAGCGGGTGCTGTTGGCGGGCTTCCGCAACCTGCCGCGTCGCGGCCAGCAACTCATGATCGACATGGTGGAAGTGATGCAGTCGGGTCGGCGGCGCGCGGGGAAGCCTTGATCGCATGCGAACGATGGCGTCCCGTCGACTGCAGTGGTTGAATTGCATGTCAGGGCGCAGGCACCAGGATCATGGCTGACCTCTTCGCACTCACCTACCTGAGCAGGGCGGCGCGTGATTTGCTGCCCGAGGAGCTGGACTCGATCCTGCTTCAGGCGCGCATGTTCAATGCCGCCGAGGAGATAACGGGCGTCCTGCTGTACGGAGATGAGCGCTTCTTCCAACTCCTGGAGGGCGAGGAAGCATCGGTCAGGAAGGTGTTCGATCGAATTTCCCGTGCACGGGCCCACCAAGAGATTCGCGTCCTGAGCCAGGGGCCGATTGCAGGCAGGTTCTTCGAGTCGTGGCACATGGGGTTCACGCATTCGCCAGCGTCGGCGATGCAGGATCTATCGCAGTTGGCATGGGAAGACGCCATGCCTTACACCAGGGGCGAGGCGGAGACGTCCGTCGGCCTTGGACTGGTGCTGCACTATTGGGAAACGTGGTCCACGGACGCCAACGGCTCCGCGGCCTGACCCGTTGCCAAAGCGGACCCCGTTCCGCCGCCTCGCGGGATTTGTCCGCAGGTTCCGCGTCCAAGCGCTGCAAGGTTGCCTCGCTTCAAACGAGGATGGAGTCGCTCGTTTCCACCTGGACGGGGGGCATGCGCAAGCATGAGCGGCGTCCCGGCACGCTTATTTCGTTCCAGGTGCGGCGGGTGCGATCGTCGAGCAGTTGCTGGCCTTGATCTTCTTGTCGATCGCATCGAACGCGGCTTGTCGCAGCGGGCGGCTGTCGTCGCCGGCGTACTTCAGCTTGAATTCGGCATCGTCCAGGTGGCGATACCAGGCCGCGCACAATTGCTCGGCGGGGATCGCGGTGCAGGTGTCGTACTTCATCTCGCAGGCGCTGCCCATGCCCAGCGCGGCGCTGCCGTCGATGCCGGTGACCTGTAGCGCGGCGCAGGTGGGTTCCGGAGTGCCGGTCTCGCCAAGGTAGTCCTTGTTTTCCCAGGTGCGGCACTGGAACAGCGCCGGTGGCGCCGGCAAGGCGGCGGCTTCGGGCGCGGGCGCGCGCTTCACTTCGGGGCCTCGCACCATCACGAATTCGCCGTATTCCGGTTTTGCTTCCGGCGCTTCCGCCACGGCGGGCTTCTTCGCCGGCACCGGTACCGTGCGGACTTCGCCGATGCGCTTCACTTCCTGCTTCATGCCGGCGGCGCAGGGCACGCCGTTCTGCATCGACACATTGCCCTTGGCATCGGTGCATTTGTAGAAGACGGTTTCCTGCGCCTGCGCGCCAAGCGAGGCAAGCAGCAACACGGCGGCGATCACGAACCGGCGCATCTCAGCGGCCACCGCAGTCGTCGTCCAGGCGGGCGTTGATGCCGCGTTCCTCGAGGCGCAAGGCATCGCGTTCCTTTTCCTGTGCATTGAAGAAGCGCGTGCGGATCGCGTCGCGGCGGTCGCGCAGCCGCGCGCAGGCCTCGCGTGGCGGCAGCAAGGCGCATTGGTCGCGGATCCAGGTGCCGCCGCCGCCGATCACCGGCCAGTGGCCGCCGCCATGCGGTGGGTGCATCCCTGCCGTCGGTGGGGATGACGGTGGCCCGATGCCGCTGCGCGGCGGCCGGATGGGTCGGCCCACCGCCGGGTAGCCCAGCGTCCACAGCGGTACCCAGCGCGGATTGCCGACGCCGTCTTCGCTGGTATAGCGGTCGCCGTCGGGCGTGGTGCATTCGTACATCGGCCGGGGTGGTGCCAGGTACACCGTGCGTACCTCGGGCGCAGGCGCGACCGGGCCGGGCACGGGCGTCGGCACGGGGACAGGCTTCGGCTTCGGCGCGTCCTGCGGGCGCAGCATCTCGCGCGCCTGTTGCTGCTGGCCCTTCGGGCAGGGCGTGTCGCGCAGGCTCTGCTTGCCGCCGGCATCGGTGCAGCGGTACACGGTGACCGTGCTGCTGGCCGGCTTCGCCTGCGCGAGGGCGCCACCGCCCAGCGGCAGCAGGCACAACCCGAGGACGACGGCGCTTCGCATGGGCCTATCTTGGGCGCGTGGGCCGCCGCAAGGAACCCCGTGTGGCGGTTGCGTTCACGATTGCGAAAAGGCGGGAAGCGAAAAGGCGAAAGTAGAAAAAGGGGTCAGAGTAGAGTTTTTCGGAGATGGAGATCCGGTGCCCAAGTATCTCGCCCGCAAAACTCTACTCTGACCCCTTTTTCCGTGACCCTCTTACTCGCGATCAGGCGGATTCCAGCGCCGCCGGGATCGCCCTGACCCCGCGCAGCACCATGCGGGCGATGCTCGCGGCGGCGTCGCGGCCTTCCTGCACCGCGGTCACCACCAGGTCGGCGCCGCGCACGCAGTCGCCACCGGCGAACAGTTTGTCGTGGCCGGTCTGGTAGGCCAGCCTGCCATTCCCGCCGACCGCCAACCGTCCGTTGGGTTGCGCCTGCACGCCCTGCGCCGCCAGCCAGTCCGGCACCTTCGGCGAGAAGCCGAAGGCGATGATCACGATGTCGGCCGCGACCACCGATTCGCTGCCGGCGATCGGCTCCGGGTTGCGGCGTCCGTTCGCATCGGGTGCGCCCAGCCGGGTTTCGACCATGCGCACGCCGCTGGCCGCCTTGCCGTCGTTGCTGTCGATCGCCAGCGGCTGGCGGTTGAAGAGGAACTGCACGCCTTCCTCGCGGGCGTTGGCGACCTCGCGCGCGGAGCCGGGCATGTTGGCTTCATCGCGCCGATAAGCGCAGGTCACGCTGGCCGCGCCCAGGCGGATCGCGGAGCGCACGCAGTCCATGCCGGTATCGCCGCCGCCGAGCACGACCACGCGCTTGCCGGCCAGGTCCGGCATCGACAGCGTGTCTTCCCAGCCGGCGATGGGGCGGCCGTGTGGGTCGCTGCCGGTGACGATGCGACCGTTCTGCACCAGGAAGGGCAGCGCCGGCAGCACGCCGGCCAGGTCCTGCCCGGGCAGGCCGCCATCGGTGTAGCGGTACGCGCCCAGCCCGAGGAACACCGCGTCGTAGCCCGTCAGCAGATGCTCCAGCGTGAGGTGGCGGCCGATCTCCACACCGAGCTTGAACACCACGCCCATGCCTTCCAGCACCTCGCGACGGGTGGCGATCACCGCCTTGTCCAGCTTGAAGCTGGGAATGCCGAACTGCATCAACCCGCCGATCTGCTCGTAGCGGTCGAACACGGTGACCGCGATGCCGCTGCGCACCAGCCGGTCCGCGCAGGCCAGGCCCGCGGGCCCGGCGCCGATCACCGCCACGTGCTTGCCGGTGGCCACGACCTTGGACAGGTCGGGGCGCCAGCCCTGGGCGAAGGCGGTGTCGACGATGTACTTCTCGACCGCGCCGATGGTGACCGCGCCGAAGTCGTCGTTGAGCGTGCACGCGCCTTCGCACAGGCGGTCCTGCGGACACACGCGCCCGCACATCTCGGGCAGCGGGTTGGTCTCGTGGCACAGCGCGGCCGCTTCCAGGATCCGGCCCTCCTGCACCAGCTGCAGCCAGTTCGGGATGTAGTTGTGCACAGGGCACTTGGCTTCGCAATACGGATTCCCGCAGTCCAGGCAGCGCCCGGCCTGGTGGCTCGCCTCCGGCTGCGCGAACGCGCCGTACAGCTCGTTCCAGTCGCCGGCGGTGCGCAAGGCCAACGGCAACTTGCGCGGCATCTCGCGCGGCGCGTCGAGGAACTGGAAGACCTGCTTCTTGCTCATTACGCGGCCCTCCGCAATTCGTTGGCCAAGGCTTCCAGGCTGGCCGCCTTCGGCTTCACCAGCCAGATCTTGCCGACGTAGTCGCGGAAATTCTCGAGGATGCGCGCGCCCCAGGCGCTGCCGGTCAGGCGCACGTGCGCGCTGACCAGGTCGGTCAGGTGCTGGCGGTAGTTGTCGAAGCCTTCCGGGGTGATCCGTACGATGTCGATCAGCTCGTGGTTGTAGCGATCGACGAA
>ERZ795044.1369-NODE-1369-length-22184-cov-4.874328_pt1 | contig 22184 bp, 22 predicted proteins | sample MGYA00375128_ERZ795044 | MGnify/ENA primary metagenome ERZ795044 (study PRJEB30173, sample SAMN05720213) | anaerobic digester metagenome | isolation source: active sludge of municipal wastewater-treating anaerobic digesters | place: USA | collected 2014-12-22 ... | reverse complement strand
CGAGACCGGCAATCATGACTGGATTGTGTTGTTCGTAGTAGTTAACGACCGTGCTCACCCAATTGGCACCAACGTGGCAATCGGCATCAGTAGTCAAAATTAATGTACCGGAAGCCTGAGCAACAGCTTGTTGGATACCGTACTTTTTATTTGCCCTGCCGGGATGCGTTTCCGGATGATCAATGCCTAGTCCCAACACACGGACATTTCTCCACCCAAAATCTTGCACCACTTTGGCGGTATTATCAGTGGAATGATCGTCAACTACAATCACTTCGAGTAAATGCTGCGGAAAGGTTTGTTCGCGTAAATCACGGAGAATATTGAGGATATTGCGCTCTTCATTCCGAACCGGTATAATAACAGTAACAGCTGTTTTTGGCTGTGCTTGATTAGGTTGAAATTCCTGCAGTCGCATCCAGCCGTATAAAAAAAACAGGATGAGTGCTGTGTAGATGAACATCAGCAGGATGGTTATAATGGAGAGCAGGAGCATGCAGTACAAAACTATACATTGCCCTGCACAATGTACGGCAAAGATGTTTCGATTACCGGATTCAGGCGTGCATCAATAAAATAATGTCCGCGTTCTATCTCCTGAAAATGTGCAGTTGGCAGGTCAGCAGCAAAATATCTGCCCACGTTTGGCGGTATTACCTCATCACGTTTGCCAAAAATGAGGAGAGTGGTGATTTTATGTTGTCGAATCACCTGTTTTACCTTGCTGATGTCCGGATTAAAGGTTGACATGGATATCCAGGTATGATAGAGGCGTTTGCGTTTTTCGAGGGTATCCATGTGGTTGATCGTAAATTTCTTCAGCCACGGCGAAATCAGTCGCAAAGCTGAGGCCACCTTGACCATGGCAAAGAACCAGCCGGGGTTTTGAATGGTCGTTTTAAACAAGGTTCTCCCCCATTTTGGATACACGGCTACGTTATAAATTTTATTCGTTCTGATACCATCACTCGCCAATAACCAAAGGGTTGATATTTGGGCAGGATAGAATTTGGTTACATACATGGCACATTTGCCACCCATACTGAATCCCATCACATCAAACTGTTGTATATCATAGGTTTTAAGCAGTAATTCTACTATTTCCCGCAGATGATCAGTAGAAAAATGCTCCGGTTCGCGCCATTCTGTTTGGCCGTGCCAGGGAAAATCGGGGGCATACACGGTATAAGTGGAGGCCAGGGAAGGCGACAGGGCCAAAAAGCTGCTTCCTGCCTCACCAAAACCGTGAAAGGCAAGCAGAGAGCGGCTTCCGTGACCGAAAACCTGTACAGCGATAGTTGAATTTTTATAGGATAAAGTCCGTATTTCGGGCATTGCAGCAAAGGTAGCTGCATTTTATTGACCCGGTACCGGTGTGTCGATGTTGGGAAATGGCCCACCAGTGTTGATAACGCTTTTTATGTAGAAAAGACGGGGTGCGTACCCTATCTTTGCATCCTGAAATGCACTTTCAGGCCGGACATCACTCTTCTTTCTGTTTTAGCGGCCCTATTATTTTTCTTACTGTAAATTCTTGTTTGACATATGCCAAAGGATACATCCATTAAGCACGTATTGATTATTGGTTCAGGACCGATTATTATTGGCCAGGCCTGCGAATTCGACTATTCCGGCTCTCAGGCCAGTCGCAGTTTGCGTGAAGAAGGCATACGTGTTTCGCTGATCAACTCGAATCCGGCTACCATTATGACCGACCCGGTTACTGCCGATCAGATTTATTTATGGCCACTGAATGTTGCGTCTATTGAAAAGATTTTACAGGAAAATATTGATAAAGGCACACCTATAGATGCTGTTTTACCTACCATGGGCGGGCAAACAGCACTCAATTTAGCCAAAGAGGCATTTGAACTGGATATCTGGAAAAAATATAATACCCGACTTATCGGTGTAGATATCGAAGCCATTGATCGCGCTGAAAACCGTGAGTTATTCAGACAATTGATGGTAGAGTTAGGAATTGGTGTTGCACCAAGTCATGTGGCAAACAGTTTTCTGGAAGGAAAAGAATTTGCACAACAAATTGGATTCCCGCTGGTTATCAGACCATCTTTTACATTAGGTGGAACCGGTGGAGGATTTGTGCAATCGAAAGATGAATTAGATGCGGCTTTGATGCGCGGATTAACTGCCTCGCCAACACATGAAGTATTAGTGGAGAAGGCTGTGTTGGGATGGAAAGAATATGAATTAGAATTATTGCGGGATGCGAATGACAATGTGGTAATTATTTGTGTGGTTGAAAACCTTGACCCGATGGGTGTGCATACCGGTGATTCAATAACCGTTGCGCCGGCCATGACCCTGAGCGACAGTTGCTATCAAAACATGCGTAATCTCGCCATTAAAATGATGCGGGCCATGGGCAATTTTGCGGGTGGATGTAACGTGCAGTTTGCCCAGGATCCTTATACCGAGCAACTGATTGCCATTGAAATTAACCCACGTGTTTCCCGTTCATCGGCACTCGCTTCAAAAGCTACCGGTTATCCGATTGCAAAAATTGCCGCTAAACTGGCAATAGGATATAATCTGGATGAATTAAATAATCAAATCACCAAATCTACATCAGCGTACTTCGAACCTGCTTTGGATTATGTGGTGGTGAAAATGCCACGTTGGAATTTTGATAAATTTCCGGGAGCAGATGATACACTTGGATTGCAAATGAAAAGTGTGGGCGAAGTGATGAGCATCGGTCGCAGTTTTCAGGAAGCGCTACAAAAAGCCTGTCAAAGTCTGGAAAATAATAAGATAGGTTTAGGCGGAGAAAAAGGGTTTTATAAATCATCGCAGGAAATTATTGATAGCCTTGCAAAACCACACTGGGACCGAATATTCAATATCAAAAAAGCGATGGATTTAGGTGTTCCGGTGCGGACTATCCATAACCAGAGTTTAATTGACCCATGGTTTCTGATGCAGATTCAGGATTTGGTGAAGATTGAAAAAGAAATGCGTCGATATCAGTTAAATAATATCCCGCGCAAGCTGTTGCTCGAATTAAAACAAAAAGGGTATAGCGATATCCAGATTGCGAATAATTTAGGTTGCACTGAAGATGAAGTATACAATCACCGCAGGTCGTTAGGCATTAAACGCACCTATAAATTAGTTGACACCTGTGCTGCAGAATTTGAAGCGAAAACACCTTACTACTATTCTACATTTGAAGATGAAAATGAAAGTGTAGTTAGCGATAAGAAAAAAGTAATTGTGCTTGGTTCAGGTCCAAACCGAATCGGTCAGGGAATTGAATTTGACTATTGTTGTGTGCACGGCGTACTAGCCATCAGGGAAAGCGGCTATGAAGCCATTATGGTGAATTGCAATCCTGAAACTGTTTCTACAGATTTTGATATTGCAGATAAATTATATTTCGAGCCGGTATTCTGGGAACACTTATGGGAATTAATTGAACATGAAAAACCGGAAGGTGTGATTGTTCAGTTAGGTGGACAAACGGCGCTGAAGTTAGCCCGACAATTGCATGATCGCGGTATACGCATTATCGGTACATCGTTTGATGATATGGATATAGCGGAAGATCGCGGCAGGTTCTCTGATTTATTAAAAGAGTTGGGCATCCCCTATCCGGAATATGGTGCAGCTACTACCGTAGAAGAAGCCGTTGAAGTGGCGCATCGCATCGGTTATCCGGTGTTGGTTCGTCCGAGTTATGTATTGGGTGGTCAGCGCATGCGGATTGTCATCAACGATGAAGAATTAGAGCGTTCAGTTATCGGCATCCTGAAACATTTTCCCGACAACCGGATTTTAATTGATCATTTCCTTGATCGCGCCGAAGAGGCAGAAATTGATGCGATTTGCGATGGCACAGATGTGCACATCATGGGCATCATGGAACATATTGAACCGGCAGGTATTCACAGCGGAGATTCCAGTGCGGTATTACCTCCGTTTAATTTAAGCGAACGCGTTTTAGAACAAATGCGCGCTTACACAGAAAAGATTGCATTTGCATTAAATATTCGCGGTTTAATTAACATACAATTCGCCATAAAAAATGAGCGTGTGTATGTAATCGAAGCCAATCCACGTGCATCGCGCACCACGCCGTTTATTGCTAAAGCCTATCAAATTCCATATTTAAATGTAGCCACTAAGGTGATGTTAGGTGTAAACACACTAAAAGATTTCACCTTCGACAAAAAACTAACCGGCTACGCCATAAAAGAACCGGTTTTCAGCTTCGAAAAATTCCCGAACGTAAACAAAGAACTCGGTCCCGAAATGAAATCCACCGGCGAAGCCATCCGCTTCATCGCCGATTTACAAGATCCGTTTTTCAGAGAGATGTATTCGAAGAAGTCGATGTTTTTATCTAGGTAGTGAGTGGTGAACGGTGAGTGGTGAGTGGTGAGTGGTGAGTTGTGAGGGGTGAGTGGTGAAGGGTGAAGGGTGAGGGTGAGGGTGAATTGTGAGGGTGAGGGGTGAGGGGTGAGGGGTGAGGGGTGAGGGGTGATTTTTTTATTTTTTTTATTGATTTTATTTAACCGCTTAGGTCGTTGACCGGCGGTTATTTTTTTATTAATTGATGGAGTTTGATTTGAATTTGCATTTGGATAGTATCTATTTTATGTTTTTCATATTTGTAAATTTAGAAAAACATTAATATGTATCTGCAATTACAGCATAAAAACATGCATCTGTACAAAGAGTTGAAGAATTTAGTTAAAGCTGTTTATTTAGTATCAAATAAGTTTCCTGATGTTGAACGGTATGCATTGAGCAGTCAGCTAAGAAGATCAGCAACATCAGTAATTTTAAATTTTTCAGAAGGCTCGTCAAAAAGTAGTCAGGCTGAAAGAGCAAGATTTTATGAAATTGCCCGTTCATCATTAGTAGAATTGGATACTATTATTGAAATAGCTAATGACCTGGGATACTTCAACCCGCAAGAATTCGAACTTGAACAACCCATAACTTTGACTTTCAAGCGACTTTCTGCATTAATTAAGACAACAAAATCCCAATTACGGTAAGTGCATGAAAACAAACACCCCAAATCCCCAACCAAAATCTCTTACTATTCCCAAAAATCTACATTAATTTTGCCACAACCCACAACTCACCGTTCACCACTCACCACTCACCACCAAATGTCAGACCTCGCCTGGATAGCCTTAATTATTGTTGTTTACGTAATCATTATTAAACCGATTATGCAGGGGATTGCGCAGGGGAATGCGAAGCAAAATACGCAGCAGCAGCAACGTCAAAATACAGCAGGCCGGCCGCAGCAGAAGCCGCCAAAAGGGGATGATTATGTGGATTATGAAGAAATTAAATAAACATTTTAGCCCATAAAAAAAGCCTCGACATTACTGCCGGGGCTTTTTTATGAGTTGTGGTTGTTGTATTATAAACCTAAAGTTACACCCACTTTCAAGAGGGCTACATCCCATCCTAATTCGGCAAATGCGCCAAACGATTCTGAGAACATGTATTTACCACCCACACAGGCAGAATAATACAGGTTTGAGTAATTATCTTTAGAATCAAGAGTACCACCCCAGAACGGATCTGTATTGGTATACTCATAACTCTGCATCCACAAACCTAACGATAAACCTGCATAGGCATCGATTTTTTCGTTATCTAAAAGGAAGTGATAATTACCACGGGCACCAACTACAATATTGGTCCATTTGTAGTTCCATTCATAACCCGGATAAGCATAGTTAGCTTTTGCAGAAGAATAACCAATGAAACCGCCTAAACCTATTATGCCAGGTCCTAATTCGATGCTTGTTCCCTGATCATAAGAAAGGAAAATAGTAGGAATGGAAGAATAATCTGAACCACTTAAATAGGTATAACCATAATAAGTGCTTCCCAAGCCAATACCAACGTTTAAGTGTTTGGTACCTACGTCAAAAGCCTGAGCTGATGCACGATTTGCAGCTCCAATCATAACAATTGAAAGCGTTGCAACGAGTAGTGATTTTTTCATGTGTTTACGTTTTGCCGCTAAATTAGAGATAGTCGACAAATTGACAAATGATATTTATGCACAAATATGCAATGAGGAAAGTCGATTTGTGACAACCACCCAATCACAAAAGACTGAATATCAGGATTTTACGACTTTTTAGAGGTGAAATCGTCTAATTTTTGCTTCAATTTTGAAGCAGCAGATTCTGCAGCATCGCTCAGGTTTTTAAAGGTCTCCACCGTTTTTTCCTTAACATCCTGTGCTACATCCTTAATATCAGATTTTACGACTTCTTCCAGTTTGTCGCCGGCAGCCATTTTATCCAAATGACCGTGAATGGCTGATGGGCTTTTGTCTTTGAGGTATTGCAATACTGTATGTAGCGCATTTTGTGCCTGCTCTTCGCTGATGCCGGCATTTTGCATAATGAGTTGTTTAAGCTCCGTCATATCCTGGTTTTACACAGTACAAGGAATGAAAATCACAATAGGTTCCCAAACAGCTTGAATAAACTCAGGCGTATGCCACCTGTGCCAGAGTCATAGAAAGTTACAGATAGCTGAGTACAGCAAGTTTATCTGCGCGAAAAATGCGGATTAACTCTTACAATTTTCCGACCATTTGCACTGGTACAACCCACTCATCAAATTGCTCTGGGGTGAGGTATCCCAATTCAACTGCTGTTTCTTTCAGGGTTTTATGTTCCTTGTGTGCTTTTTGTGCAATTTCGGCCGCTTTATAATAACCGATTTTAGTATTGAGTGCAGTCACCAGCATCAGTGAATTATCCACGTGTTTCTTGATATTGCTTTCAATTGGTTCGATACCCACGGCGCATTTATCATTGAAAGACACACAAGCATCACCAATTAATCTGGCACTATGCAGGAAATTATAAATCATCAGTGGTTTAAACACGTTCAATTCGAAATGACCGGTTGCACCGCCGATATTAATAGCCACATCATTTCCCATTACCTGGGCAGCAACCATGGATAAAGCCTCGCATTGTGTCGGATTAACTTTCCCCGGCATAATGGAGGAGCCCGGTTCATTATCCGGAATATGAATTTCACCAATACCACTTCTTGGGCCGCTCGAAAGCATGCGAATATCATTGGCAATTTTCATTAAAGCTACAGCCAGTGTTTTCAAAGCGCCATGGGCTTCAACAATGGCATCATGTGCAGCGAGCGCTTCAAATTTATTTTCAGCGGTTACAAAAGGTAACCCGGTAAGTTCCGCAATATTTTTTGCCACTAATACATCATATCCTTCAGGTGTATTAATACCTGTACCCACAGCGGTTCCACCCAATGCAAGCTCACTTAAATGGGCAAGTGTATTGCGCACAGCACGCAAGCCATGATCCAACTGCGAAACATAGCCACTCATTTCCTGTCCTAAGGTAAGTGGTGTTGCATCCATGAAATGCGTGCGGCCAATTTTCACGATATGCATATATGCCTTAGATTTTTCGGCAAGTGTATTGCGCAATTTCTCGACACCGGGCAGGGTACACTCCATCAATATTTTGTAAGCCGCTATATGCATAGCAGTTGGGAATGTATCATTTGATGACTGCGATTTATTTACATCATCGTTCGGGTGAACTGATTTTTTTTCATCCATTAGACTTCCGCCCATAAGCACATGTGCACGATACGCCACCACCTCATTTACATTCATGTTGCTTTGTGTTCCGGAACCGGTTTGCCAAACTACCAGTGGAAACTGATCGTTGAGTTTACCTTCCAGAATTTCGTCGCACACCTTACCAATCATTTCAGCTTTATTGGCATCAAGAACGCCCAATTGATGATTCGTAAGGGCAGCTGCTTTTTTCAGATAGGCAAAGGCAGCCACAATTTCTTTTGGCATTTTATTGATATCCTGCGCAATAGGAAAATTCAGGATGGAACGTTGTGTTTGCGCTCCCCAGTATACATGAGCCGGTACTTCAACCGTGCCCATAGTGTCTTTTTCAATTCTAAAATTGCTCATAGTATTGTATTTATTTTCTGCTGCAGGATTTTGTAGAAATAGTTGTTACCTGATGGCAGCATCACTCATTGTATCTATACTTCACCAAAACATCAGACGCTTACACAAATAATGCGAGCTCATTGCACATACCGACCGGGTTAAACCGTCAGGATTTCTGACTCTTTTTGAGCAAGGTGCTTATCTGTTTCGGCAATATATTTATCAGTTAATTTTTGAATGCGGTCTTCGCCATCTTTCGCCATGTCTTCTGCAAGTCCGGTTTTCTGAAGTTTTTTAATTTCCTCATTGGCGTCTTTACGATAATTGCGGATAGCGATTTTTGTTTGCTCGCCCATATGTTTAACCTGCTTGACTAAATCCTTACGGCGTTCTTCAGTTAAAGGAGGTAAAATAAGCCGGATGATTTCGCCATTATTTACAGGCGTCAAACCAATATTGGCGGCCAGGATAGCCTTTTCAATTTCAGCGAGCATTTTTTTATCCCAGGCCTGAATAGCGATGGTGCGAGCATCTGGGGTTGATAAATTCGCAACCTGATTCAACGGACTCAGTGCGCCATAATAATCAACGCGAATGCCATCCAAAATCATCACATTCGCACGACCTGCGCGTACATGCGACAATTCCAGTTCCAGGTGTTTTATCGACTTTTGCATGTTTTCCTGGGTCATGTCGACCACTAATCCTAAATCATCTTCGTGCATAGCTGAAAATTTATTGCGTTTTAAAAGGTTTAATTTTTCACGAGTGTGCCAACTTGTTCACCGCTGATTAATTTGGCCAGATTATCCTGTTTGTTCATATCAAATACGATAATCGGGAGATTATTTTCGGCACATAATGTAAATGCCGTCATATCCATAACATTCAGATTTTTAGCAATCGCCTCTCTGAAGGTGATTGATTCATATTTGGTGGCGGTGGGATCTTTTTCGGGGTCGGCAGTATACACACCATCTACACGGGTGCCTTTTAAAATAACGTCTGCCTCCACTTCAATCGCACGCAAACTGGCGGCAGTGTCGGTAGTGAAATACGGGTTACCGGTTCCTGCGCCGAAAATCACGATACGACCTTTCTCCAGGTGTCTGATGGCGCGGCGGCGAATATAAGGTTCGCAGATTTGCTCCATTTTGATGGCACTGAGCATACGCGTATATAAACCGATGTTTTCAAGCGCGCTTTGGAGGGCCATTCCGTTTATTACTGTTGCCAGCATGCCCATATAATCGCCCTGTGCACGATCGATACCGCTTCCAACGCCACTCATGCCGCGGAAAATGTTACCACCGCCAATCACAATGGCGATTTGCACGCCGGCGTCAGCGGCTTGCTTAACTTCCAATGCATATTGGTGGAGACGGGCCGGATCAATGCCATATTGCTGATCACCCATAAGAGCTTCTCCTGATAATTTCAGAAGGATTCGTTTGTAGGCAGGAGTCATCACCCGCAAAGATAAAACTTAGCGGGCAGAGGATACAGAAAAATGCCGATAAAACCTGAATATCCACTTTTAAGCGGCCTGCCGTTTCAGCGCCTACTTATCTTTACTACCGGCCGGATATATCGCCTGGTGGGTGAAATCCTTAGGGAAGTTTTCATCCCCCGGAAAACCTAACTCAATATCTCTGCCTGAATGTGGGATATAATTGGTGTGAAAGATATAATCCCAAATACTCAAACTGATACCAAAATTAATTCCACGCGGGTATGCTGCAGGAATATCTTTTGCGTGATGCCAGATATGCATTTGCGGATTGTTGAGTATATACTTCAAAGGGCCAAGTGGCAAATTGATATTGGCATGATTGAAATGGCCAATTACCAAAGCAATCAAATTTGCTAAAATGTAATCGTTGATGCCAAATCCCAGCATGGCTAACGGAATATACTGGATGGAGCGATACACAACATTTTCCATCCAATGGAAACGCAAATGCGCTGCAAAACCCATTTGCTTTACACTGTGATGCACTTTATGGTATTGCCATAATTTTTCATTGGCATGCAAGAGGCGATGCACATTCCATTGAATAAAATCTTTCAGAATAAATGCAAAGGTGATTTTCAACCAAAAGGGCAATGCATTTATTTCAATAGCAAGACCGTTTTTCAAACCGACCAATCCCAACAGCTGATTAAACAGCTCAACAACCACATTACTTACAGCAAAAAAACCGACTAATGAAAACAGGAAGAAATTGAAAAACATGTAGAAAGCATCCAGCCAGAAATCTTCACGAATGCGGGGCTGATTTTTGCGCCAGGGAAATGCCATTTCCAGGAACCACACAACCAAACTGATTCCAATCAGCCAATAAAAATAATTATTCCAACCCGGGTTCAGAATAGCGTGACGCAGGTAGTTCCAGTAACTCCCGAATGACTGAATAAAAATTTCCCAATAGTGTTGCATACTGATGCGCTTAAAATGCAAAGCAAAAGTAGGATGGTTTTCGGGCTATTCTGGTGACAATTCTCACGCTGGAGCAAATCAATACACCTTTTCACCTTTTGAGAGCCATATAGCCCAGCTTTTAGAATAGGCGTGCACTTTTTTAGTTGGCGCACCGGTGTCATCCACCACAGGCTTATCCGTATTTACCCATTCAAATATGCCGCCATACATATTGGACACCTGTGTATATCCTGCTTTGCGAAGTTGCTCAGTAATCTTCTCGCTTCTATATCCAACACTACAATATACAATTACAGGTGTGTCTTTTGGTATATGGCTCACCCGGTCTAAGGTAAAATCATCATATCCCACCCAGGTAGCGTCAGCAATGTGGCTTACGGTATATTCAGGTTTTTCGCGTGCATCGAGAAGCACAGCGTTACTATCTGCAGCTGCCTGGTTAACATCTATTTCGGGAACACTATGCGCCAGCAGTGTAGACAGCACATGATCAAATGCATTATTTTCTACATGCGCCTGAGCTCGTGTTTTCTGCACGATCACAATCAAAGCAATACAAATGGCTACTGCAAGAATAATTGTTTTCGGTGTCATGTATTTTAAGATTTTCACCTGATATATAACGTCAGATATGTAAAATTAATTCCTCAAATAAAATGAGCAATCCCATCGCCAGCACAAACCATCCGAAGGCACCTTTCAGCTTTTGAGCCGGTAAAAATTTGCTGAGGTATCCACCCAACAAAATACCAGCTATGGTCAGCGAAGTAAAGATAGCGAGAAAGCCCCATTCGAGGGGTTGGCCGCTCTGCACATCGCCCAGAAAGCCAACTAACGATTTAATGGCGATTATCAATAAGGAAGTGCCAACGGCGATGCGCATGGGCAATTTGGCAAACAAAACAAGAGCCGGAATGATGAGAAATCCGCCTCCGGCGCCAACTAACCCCGTCACAACTCCGACAACCGCACCTTCCGTAAAAATCATCGGGTAATTATATCGCTCATCAACACCTTCGGACCGTTCAGGTGTTTTACGGTTGCGAATCATACTAATGGCCGCTAATATCATGATGATGGAGAACAATATGAGTAATGCCAGATTTTTATCAATTGCTCTCGAACCAATTGTGCCCAGGTTGTCCGGAATTAAATTGAGTAAATAAGCACGGGTTAGGTAAACGGTAATTAAACTGGGAATACTGAAAACAATCGCCGCTTTATAGTTAATGGTTTTGCGTTTCATATTCGGGATGGCACCGGCCAATGCAGTTGTGCCCACAATAAATAAGGAATAGGCTGTGCCCAATTCAGCTTCGACACCAAATACATAATAGAGCACCGGCAAGGTGAGAATACTACCGCCTGCGCCAAACAGACCAAGGGTGACCCCAATTACCATTGCCAGAAAATAGCCCAAAACTTCCATGAGGTGCAAAGGTAGTTGTGTTTTTTACAATTCAGTGTAATGGTTGTCACAAAACAAACAACCCCTGCTGTCAAGTCAGACAACAGGGGTTGATCAGATTAAAGCAACACGATTATTTTGTTGAGCCCATTAATTTTTTAATTACAGGCGACAAAGCTAATAACACCACGCCGGCAACAATCGCATAAATGGCTAATTGCTGATACCCGTTGGTATATGAAATAAGTTTATCCATGGCGGTTGCATTTTCGTCGGCAGTACTCATACCTGCGCCTAATAATCCGGCAACATATTGGCCATAAGCACTGGCGAGGAACCACATACCCATCATCAAACCCTGCATGGGTGCAGGAGATAATTTTGTCATCAACGACAATCCGATTGGCGACAAACACAATTCACCAAAAGTGATGATGAAATAACCGAGCGTAAATATTTCTAAGGAAGTTAAACCATTGCTATCTGCAAACTTAATAGTAGAATAAAATACGAAGAATGCAACTGCCAATAGCAAGAATCCTAATCCAAATTTTACACTGGCGGATGGTTCTTTTTTTCGTTTAGCTAACCATATCCACAACATACCCAATGGTGCTGCAAATAAGATGACGAAAACCGAGTTGGCGGTATTATTCACCACATTCGGGTCGATGCCTTTTATACCAAATAATGAATCATGTAAATTGTTGTAAGCAAACAGGGCTAATGATCCACCGCTTTGTTCGAAAAAGGCCCAAAAGAAAATAGAAAACACAATAAACATAAGGGCCGCAATTAATTTCTTGCGTTCCTCTACGGAATATTTCGTCATTTCATAAAACACATATAATAAAGCAGCAGGACCAACCACATACATAACCATATCGGTGTAGTTGCTGTTTTTTACTAAAATCAAAATGAGTGGTAAACTCAACAATGAACCGATGTAAGTGGCAATTTCCAACATACGGGCACGTGATACAGAACCGAGTTCTTTGATAGGTGCAAATCCAATGGGACCCATACTATGCTGGGTAAAATAAAAGGTTACCAGGCTTATAGACATTACCACACCAACCAGAGCAAATGCCAGGCTCCATGACACGTGTAAACCCACCCAAACCATCAGCAAACCACCTAAGGTTGCACCGAGGTTGATACCGGCATAAAACAAGCTAAATCCTGCATCGCGTCTGGTGTCGCCATCTTTATATAACTGCCCAACCATACTGGAAATATTTGGTTTAAAGAAACCTGTTCCAACAATAGAAAAGCAAATACCAATATAAAAGAATTGTTCGGGCGATACAGCGATGATAAATCCACCGGCCACCATCAGCAGCGCACCCCAGAAAAGTGATTTTCTGAATCCCAAAATTTTATCGGCAAATAAACCACCAATAAAAGTAAAGGCATATACGAAAGCCTGAATGGCGCCGTATTGAAGGTTTGCCGCTTTATCTGTAAGACCGAGCTGGCTGGCCATAAATACGGTGAGCATTCCGCGCATACCATAGAAGCAGAAACGCTCCCACATTTCTACAGTAAAAAGAGACCATAATTGTTTGGGATATTTCCCGCTGAAATTCTGAATCTCTTCGAGGGTGAGGGTTTGTTTTGACATATACTTGATTTGTTCTGATACTATTTTTAATTAACTCCTTTTTCGCGCATGACTCTATTCAGCCATTTTAACAAGGTAAACAACAGGACAGCTGCAATCATCACCAATACGAAGTTGGTAAAGAAAAATCCTGCTTTGTTATCGGTGCCTTCAAAATTGCTGGATAAAATACCGGCGAGTTTATTTCCTACTGATGTTGAAAGGAAGAAACCACCCATCATTAATGCTGTTAGTCGCGGTGGTGATAATTTACTCACAAGCGAAAGTCCCATAGGTGATAAACAGAGTTCACCAATGGTAATTACACCATAAGTAGCAATTAACCACAAGCTGCTGGCTTTTTCATCATGAATATTCACTGAATTAACTGCTGCCACCATAACTAATGCACTTAAGGCTGTAATAACTAAACCAATTGCAATTTTTGTTGGTGTAGTCGGCTCCTTTTTACGACGACGGAGAAACCCAAAAAATCCAACTACTATAGGTGTTAATACAACCACCCAAAACGGATTTATAGATTGAAACAATTCTGTTGAATACAACAATAAACTGCCGCCTTGTTGTGGCCGCTGGTCGTCAGGGAGGTTTTCAAAATATTTGTGTGAGGCCGTGCGAATAGCAATTTCCTCACTTACAGTCTTAGCAGCATCTTTATTTCCTGCTTCTGTAAATTGGGAGCGAACGCCATCCAGGCTATCAATATATTTTTTAAAGGTTGCTTCATCATATGACACGGAAGGGTGATAATTCACTTCCTGCGCCATACCTGAATTTTCAGCTACCTGGGCAATGCCGCTTTGCATTTCGCGATGTGTATATTCTTCAGCCCAAACTGTTAACGCATCACCATTCTGGTGAAACACAGCCCAAAAAATGACAATACAGGCATACACACTTAATAAAGCTGCGATTGGTCCCCGATCTTCCTTATCCGATTTAAGCATGATATAAACAAAGAATAAAACAACAGGAACGCAACCGAATAAAAAGGCATCATTGGTATCTGTGCCGAAAATATTTCCGGGAATAATATAGCCCAAAACGCCAAATGCAAACATGGGCAATAATACCGAAGCTAAAATTTTTCCGGTAGACATATCGCCGGGTTTTACAGGCTTCAAAACGTCGGCTTCTTTTACATGCCTGGTTCCTCCTGCAAACACCATCAGCCCGATAATCATACCGATACCAGCTGCGGCAAAGGCATAACCCCAACCGTAGTTAATACGCATATAAGCAGCCACGAAATTGCAAATAAAAGCACCTACGTTAATACCCATATAAAAGATGTTATAACCCGCATCTTTGTTATCGCGATAACGGTCATCATTATATAAGTTTCCAACTAACGTACTGATGTTTGGTTTGAAAAAGCCATTACCTAAAATGATGAGCAGTAAGCTGACATAAAAGGCAGTTTCATTGTGAATGGAAAGGCCCAGATAACCGGCGGCCATCAAACTTCCACCCAAAAAAATTGACCGACGATATCCCAATATCCTGTCGGCCAGCAAACCACCAATAAACGGCGTCAAATACACCAATCCGATATAGGTTCCATACACATCAGACTTTTTCTGTCCACTGAAACCCATACCACCGTTTTCCCATGCATCAATCATGTAGAGGGAAAAAATACCGAGCATCAGGTAGTACCCGAATCGCTCCCACATTTCTGTGAAAAAGAGCACGTAGAGCCCTTTAGGATGTTTAGCTGTTGACGTTGTATTCATGAATATACCAGGTTATTTGGTCGCTAAAGATATAAAGGTTTTGCAAAGCGCCAAGTGCCCCTGAACTTCCTGAAATCCAAAACTATGCCGCTTTTTGCGGGTTCAGCCTGCTGTGTCGTCGGCCATAGGCAAAATAGACCACCAGGCCTATCGCAAACCAAACAAAGAACCACAGCCAGTTTCGGGCTGTCATACCCGTGAGCAGGTAGCTACAGGTAACCAGGCCCATCAACGGAATTAATGACCAATTTTTGATAAAAGCGAATACGGCCAGCGTCACACACAGCAGCCAGAAGATGATGGTTGTGACATGGGCGGTAACCAAGGCCGGGTCGCTGAAGTCAAACAGGTTGGGAAAATATTGCTGTGTGGCAGGCGTCACGGATAAGATGACAATTGCCAAGGCCAAAATACCCGGAAACACGAGTCTGGCATTTATGTATGGCAAATGAAATTTTCCTTTTTCTTTCGGGCGTCGCGGGATTAATAAAATACCGCCGCACACCAGAACAAAGGCAAATAAAGTTGCGATACTAGTAAAGTCCAATACAAAGGTTTCGTCTGTAAACAGAATCGGGATACCCACTACCAGGCCGGTAACAATAGTACTGAAACCGGGTGTTTTATATTTTGGGTGAATCTCTTCGAATTTTTTCGGCAACAAACCATCGCGACTCATGCTCATCCATATACGGGGTTGTCCCATCTGGAAAACTAAAATCACACTGGTCATGGCTGCAACAGCCGCAATAGAAATAATTGCTTCCATCCAGCCCACATCATGCATTTTAAATACTTCAGCTAAAGGATCACCCACAGCTAAATCTTTATAATAGGCCATTCCGGTTAATACGAGTGATAAAATGATATACACGATGGTGCAGATTACCAGCGAATAAATCATACCACGTGGTAAATCGCGTTGTGGATTTTTTGCTTCTTCTGCCATGGTACTAACCGCATCAAATCCGATATAGGCAAAAAACACAGCTGCCACACCAGCCATCACTCCTCCAAAACCGTTAGGCATAAAGCTCCTTTCGCCTAGATCATTTATGGGCGTCCAGTTGTCAATATCGATATAAAATATGCCGACAGCAATAACAAGTACGATGATACTGAGCTTCACCATAACCATGAGATTGCTCACATTTTTACTTTCCTGCACACCCACATAAACTAGCCAGGTAATTAAAAAATTAATGAGCAAAGCCGGTAAATCAAAAATGATATGCAATCCGCCAATAACCGGCGCCTGGGTCCAAGCATCACCCAATTCAGCATGTGCTGCGCGATAGTTAGTTGTTGTCCAGGAAGGCATATGCACGCCTATCAGATTAAGTAAATTTTCGAAATAATCGCTCCAGGCAAATGCCACATAAATGTTGCCGATAGAATATTCCATTAAGAGCGCCCATCCGATAATCCATGCTATAATTTCACCAAAGGAGGTATAAGCATAGGTATATGCACTACCTGCAACCGGAATGCGGGATGCGAACTCGGCATAACACATCGCAGTAAATCCGCAGGCTACACCGCACAGCATGAATAAAATGATTACGCCCGGACCGCCGCTTGCACAGGCAGAGCCCATACTGCTGAAGCTGCCGGCGCCTATGATGGCTGCAATTCCAAAGAAGGTTAGGTCGCGAACCGACAAGGTGCGTTTAAGTCCGCTGCCGTGCGAAATATCATCAGCCACATCGGCATTTGCCAGCACGCTGCTTATGCTTTTTCGTCTGAATAGTTCTCTCATTCGGATAATGGTTGTTGAGGCCGAAAGTAGGGGCTTTTGATGGAATAACCAAAGCAGGCGACAGGTGTTTCTTACCTTTGCAGGGTGAGAAAAAGTAAATTAGAACGCTTTGCTGAACTGGATACCTTCCCGAATGTGCTCCAGAACTTCAATGTGCTGAAGCCTGTAGTGGTCAATAACCAAAAAGAGGAAGTGGATCCTAAAGGTCGTTGGCATAGCCTGATATTCGGGAATGAAAAACCGATTGTGCTGGAGTTAGCCTGCGGGAAGGGTGAGTACACCTGCAATATGGCTTTGGCCGAACCTGGAAAAAATTATGTGGGTGTAGATATTAAAGGCAATCGCATGCATCGTGGTGCAAAACGAGCATTGCTGGAAAATATTCAGAATGCTTTCTTTTTGCGTACGGATATTAATATTATTGAAACCTTTATCGGGCCGGGTGAAATAAGTGAAATCTGGATAACTTTTCCCGATCCGCATCTCAAAACCGGTAAGCATCTTAAACGTTTAACGAGTCCAAGGTTTTTAGCAAAATATCGCAACATCCTGCAACCGGATGGCATTATTCATTTAAAAACAGATGACCCAACTTTATACGAGTACACGTTAGAAGTTATTGCATCAGAAGGGCATCGACTATTATATGCCGATCATGATATTTATGCGAAACCACTTCCAGAACCTTTATTGGAAATAAAAACCTATTACGAAGGCATGCACCTGGCGGAAGGCCGAAAAATTAAATACGTGAAATTTCAGTTATCGTTACTCAACGAATAAGTAATTCAGGATATCGCTTCAAGCCAGTCGGCAATTGCATCATAGGCTTTAATGCCAGTTGCATCTTCGGGTGTTCCTTTTATATGAATAGCTGTGCCGGGTGGTATTTCAAAATGATCAAAAGGCTCTTGAAGTTCGAACATACATTCCGCGGGAGCAATGCCGGCTGGTATCGGCATGAGTTTAGGCATCAGATAATAAATAATATTTCCATTCTGAGTTACCGGTATTTCCTCCTGACCAAAAGCAATGATCACCGGTTTGTTTAATGCCAAAATTGTTTCCTTTAATACCGGCCATTCAGTTGCGGGTATTTGAATGACATCCGGTTGCAGATAGTCAACAATATTTTTCAGATTATCTGCATCCTGATGCGCAAATTCAGCGACAATCTTCGGACCGGTTACCCAGCCACGAATTGCGCTTGCCCGGTCGGGCGCTATATAACTTGCCGATTGTGGGTCGAAACAAAACCCGATATAATCGACATTATACGCGGCAAAAAAACGTGCATCGGTGAGATGAGTAATGGAGCCGGCTTTAATTGTATTTTGCATCATCGGTACAAAATTCTATTTTTCGGTTCAGATTTTCGTATGTCGGCACAAGATCCACATTTTTTCGACCTGGTATATCAGGTTGTGCGCCTTATCCCAAAAGGGCGTGTAACTTCCTATGGCGCTATTGGTAAATACCTCGGCACAGGCAAAAGTGCACGCATGGTGGGCTGGGCGATGAATGCCTGTCATAACGCAAAACCAAAAGTTCCGGCACATCGGGTGGTCAACCGAAACGGCTTACTCACAGGCAAAGCCCATTTTAATCCACCTGAAAAAATGCAGCAACTATTAGAAAAAGAAGGAATAACCGTAAAAAACGATCAAATCATCAATTTTGAAAAACATTTTTGGGACCCGGCGAAGGAACTTGAGTGGTGAGTGGTGAACAGTGAGTGGTGAGTAGTGAGTGGTGAGTAGTGAGTAGTGAGTAGTGAGTAGTGAGTAGTGAGTAGTGAGTAGTGAGTAGTGAGTGAAATTTTAAATTCTATCATAACTGAAAAGGGATACTATGTATCCCTTTTCAGTTATAATGTTTTCACTATTATTCAATTAGCCATTTGCCCTTGAAATAGAAATCTTTATTTGCAGAGCACAAATAAATTTCACTTCATAGAAATCCACTCACTTTTCACCCCTCACCATTCACGGTTCACCATTCACCACTCACCACTCACTGTTCACCACTCACCATCTCCCCCCTGCTCCGCCGCCGCCGAAGCTGCCGCCGCCGAAACCGCCGAAGCCGCCGCCGCCTCCGCCTCCACCAAAGCCGCCAAATCCACCACCGCCCCAATAGGTTGGTCCGCGACCTGAGAATGTGGTACCGCCTTTGCCTTTATTGCGACTCATCAGTATGAGAATGATAATTATAATGATAATAATAAACCAGGCATTTGGCGACTCATTTCCTGAACCCATAGGCATGCCTTCGTAGGCGCCCGTCATATATTTAAAAATTTCGTCTGAAGCGGCATCAATGCCACCATAATAATCGCCCGTGCGAAACTGAGGCAACATCACATCATTAATGATGCGACCCGTTGCGATATCGGTTAAATAACCTTCAACGCCATATCCTGTCGCTATATACACGGCGCGATCATCAACAGCAACTAAAATAACAATGCCGTTATCTTTGTCCTCTTGTCCCACACCCCATTTTCTACCGAGTTTATAGGCATAATCACTTATTTCAAAATTGCCGGTTGATTTAACCGTAACTACAGCGATTTGAGAAGAGGTAGAATCATTGTACTGAACCAGTTTGTTTTCCAGTTGTGATTCCTGTTCCGCATTCAAAACTTCAGCTAAATCATTTACAAGTGTTGGCGGTACCGGCCTTGCAGGTAAATCTTTATCGCTCTGTGCCTGCAATAAGGTTGAGGCAAGCAGACCCACGAATAACAGGGCAATAAAGCGCATTTTATACATCGCGGAAAGAAATTTCATTGCTTACCTCATTGCGGTCGTTATCTGAAATCGGAAAATAAACAGCTAGTTTTTCGCCTGCCTCATGAATGGCTATAACCAAACCATCAGCAAATGCGCCTTGCACAAATTTTTCGAGCATAGCATTGCGTACCGATACCCAAAAATCTGCCGGCACTTTTGCATCAATACCTGCATCACCGATAATGGCAAACTGCCGGTCGCGCACAGCCAGATATATTAATACACCATTGTGCAAATCTGTTTTGTGCATGCCCAGTTTGTGAAATAGGGTTTGCGCACGTTGAACAGGATCTCCTGAACAGGTATCCTCCAGATGCACTCTGATTTCTCCGGAAGTGCGTTTTTCTGCCTCAGTAATGGCATGCACAATTTGCTGCTGTTGTTCAGCAGTAAAAAAATCACGTGCTTTTGGCATGAGCGCTATTTATTTTTCGGAACTGAAATCCACATTGGGAGCATTCTCAGCACCTTCTGGCGCTTCGAAAGGCTCACGGCGCTCAAATCCGAAGATGCCGGCCATCAAACTACCCGGAAAACGACGCACTTTGAGGTTGTAATTTTTTACTGACTCATTATAGTCGATACGGGCAACATTAATGCGGTTTTCTGTGCCTTCGAGTGAAACCATCAAATCGCGGAAACCTTGTGTAGCCTGAAGTGTTGGATAATTCTCAACTGTAGCCAACAAGCGGCTGAAAGCGCCTGAAATACCCTGTTGGGCTTCCATAAAGGCCTTAATCTGCTCAGGTGTTGCTGTTGCAGGATCTATCGTTATCTGACCAGCTTTTGCTCGCGCTTCTGCCAAATCAGTAAAGGTTTTATTTTCGAAATCGGCGGCACCTTTAACGGTTGCTACCAGATTGTCGATCAGGTCGTAGCGGCGTTTGTACTGAGATTCTACATCTGCCCATTTCTGTGTTACGACTTCATCTGCGCTTACCATGCCGTTGTACGAGCTGATAAACAGCAGTATAATAACTACCAGTGCACCTAAACCAATATAGCGGCCCATGTTGGAACGCGAAGGAGCTGCAGGAGTTGTTGTTGCCATTGTTGTGTTATTTTATACTGTAAAGATAGCCATAATGCGGCTAACAGGTATACTGACGTGGTAAACAGAGAAAAATTGCCGACGAACTTGCACTTTTTTCGGCTAAACAGGAACTTTGACCAAAACTGCCGTATGGGAAAATCTATTGAGGATTTCAATGCCTACCGTTCTAAAATGAACGATGTCATCTTGTCGAAGCAAAATAAGGTGATCAACCGCCTGTTCAACCTTGACACAAATACTTATGCTGATGGAGCGCTGTCGGTTAAAACAAAGGAAATGTTGGGCCTGGTTGCCAGCATGGTGCTGCGCTGTGATGACTGCATTAAATACCACCTCGGCAAATGCCACGAACAGGGTATCAGCACAGAAGAGATGTACGAAATATTTGCCGTTGCCAATATCGTAGGCGGCACCATCGTAATTCCACATACCCGTCGCGCAGCAGAATATTGGGAAGAACTCATAGGCGGGTGATTTTTAAAGGCATGATGCTGTGGATGGGAGGTTTAGGTTTTTGACGGAGGGTAGTGAGTAGTGGGTAGTGAGTAGTGAGACGAATGCAGAAATGCAATTCGACTTCGTCGAATGAAGAATACAAATAATTCGACGAAGTCGAACTGGGCCGTCTCACTACTCACTACCCACTACCCACTACCTGCCCATTCCTACCCCAAATCCCATCCCTGACCACCTTTGCTTATTCCACAAAATCAGACTACATTGCGCATCCTAATCTTTGTTTATGGCTGCTGAAGAAAAGAAATTATACCTGATAGATGCATTTGCGTTAATATTTCGTGCGTATTTTGCTTTTGCACGTAATCCGCTGATTAATTCTAAAGGTCAGAATGTATCCGCAATTTCAGGTTTTGTGAATACACTTTATGATTTGTTAAAAAACACAAACTCTACACATATTGCTGTTTGTTTTGATTCGCCTGAAACAAGTTTGCGCGATCAATTGTATGCCGACTATAAAGCGAATCGCGAAGAAGCGCCGGAAGACATCAAGTTTGCCGTTCCCTACATTAAAGAAATTGTTAAAGCTTTTCATATACCCATCATCGAAAAACCAGGTTACGAAGCAGATGATATAATCGGTACTTTGGCAAAAAAAGCGAAAGCAGCCGGTTATGAAGTGTATATGGTAACCATGGATAAAGATTATGGTCAGATAATGGAAGAAGGCATTTACATGTATCGACCAAGTTATACCGGAAAAGGATTTGATACACTGTCTGTTCAGGATATTTTAGAAAAATGGGAAATAGAACATCCGCTGCAGGTAATTGATATTTTAGGGTTGATGGGAGATGCTGTCGACAATATTCCGGGTGTGCCGGGTGTTGGAGAAAAGACAGCTAAAAAACTGGTGCAGGAATTTGGCTCAGTGGAAGGC
>ERZ795044.1367-NODE-1367-length-22200-cov-5.252427_pt1 | contig 22200 bp, 15 predicted proteins | sample MGYA00375128_ERZ795044 | MGnify/ENA primary metagenome ERZ795044 (study PRJEB30173, sample SAMN05720213) | anaerobic digester metagenome | isolation source: active sludge of municipal wastewater-treating anaerobic digesters | place: USA | collected 2014-12-22 ... | reverse complement strand
AGGGGGAGGTCGTCCTCCCCCTCATGACTCAGCCCTGCGGCTTGAGGAGCGGGAAGAGGATGGTTTCGCGGATACCGGCGTTCGTGAACAGCATCACGAGGCGGTCGATCCCCAGACCCAGCCCGCCCATCGGCGGGCACCCGAACTCCAGCGCCTGCAGGAAGTCCTCGTCGAGTTGCATGGCCTCGGCGTCCCCCGCGGCTGCCTTCAGCGACTGGGCGGTGAGCACCTCGCGCTGGATGACAGGGTCGATGAGTTCAGAGAAGCCGGTGCCGCGTTCCATGCCGCCGATGATGAGGTCCCACGCCTCGATCAGGCCCGGCTCTGACCGGTGGTCGCGGGCCAACGGCTGCGCGATGGCCGGGTAGTCGTACACGAACGTCGGCTGGATCAACTCGTGCTCGACCAGTTCGCCGAACAGGTCCATGGCCAGCTTGCCCGACGTCCAGGCCGGGTCGTACTCGATCTCGCGGGCGTCCGCGATGGCCTGGAGCCGGGCCACGGGCGTGTCGACCGTGATGGGCTCGCCGACCGCGTCCGAGAGGGCGGGGTAGAACGACAGCCACGTCCACTCGCCGTCGAGGTCGATGACGCCGTGCGGGGTGTCGATCTGTCGGCTGCCGACGACGTCGGCGGCGGCGAGGATGATGTCCCGGGTCAGCGCCGCGATGGTGAACTGGTCGCCCCAGCTCTGGTAGGCCTCGAGCATGGTGAACTCGGCCGAGTGCGACGAGTCGATGCCCTCGTTGCGGAAGATGCGTCCCATCTCGTAGACCCGGTCGGCGCCGCCGACCATGGCGCGCTTGAGGAAGAGTTCGAGGGCGATGCGCATCGTCATGTCGATGTCGAACGCGTTCAGGTGCGTCCGGAACGGGCGCGCGGCGGCACCGCCGTGGACGAGCTGCAGGGTCGGGGTCTCGATCTCGAGATAGCCCTGGGCGTGGAGTGTGTCGCGGATGGCGCGCGAGATGGCGGCCCGCGTCCGCACCATGTCACGCGCCTCCTGGCGTACGACGAGATCGGCGTAGCGCTGGCGCACGCGTCCCTCTTCTGACAACTCCTTGTGCAGGGTCGGCAGGGGACGAAGGGCTTTGGACGCCAGGCGCCACTCGGACGCCATCACGCTCAACTCGCCACGCTTGGAACTGATGACGCGTCCGGTGACCCAGACGATGTCGCCCAGGTCGACGTCCGACTTCCACGAGGCGAGGGCGTCCTCGCCGACCTCGGCCAGGCTGAGCATGACCTGGAGGCGCTCGCCGGACGAGTCGGCCGTGAAGCCGTCCTGCAGGGTGGCGAAGGCGAGCTTGCCGGTGTTGCGGATGAACACGACGCGTCCACCGATGGTGACCCGATCGTCGGTCTCCTCGCCCGCGGCGAGGTGCCCCCAGGTGGCGCGGACGTCGGTCAGCCGGTGCGTCCGCGAGAGGTCGACCGGGTACGCCTGACCGCCGGACGCCAGGATGCGGGCCCGCTTGTCACGCCGGACGACCATCTGTTCGGGGACGTCGGGCTCCGTCGGAACGGCTGCGGGCTGGGCCTGCGGGCGGGTCGGTTCGGTCACCCGCACAGGGTACCGAGCGGCCTCGGGGGATGGGAAAACGGCGGACGCACGCCTAGGCTGGAAGTATGAGTGAGGCACCGTACCAACCGTGGCAGTCTCAGCCGCTGCACCCGGGACAGCCCTACGTGCCGACCCCTCCGGGTTCGGTGCCCCCGCCCGGGGCGCCCGGTTCGTCCTATTCGCCGCCGATGTCGCCCTACGGCGGCGCGGGTCCGCGGCAAGTGCCGCATCACACCTACGCCCCGCTGGCAGCGTCCCAGTCGAGCGCAGTCCCCCAGCCGGCGCCGAGACTGCCTCGCTATGTTGCGCACGCATTGCCGGTTTCGACGACGTCCGAAATCCCGGGACGTACGGTCGCGCGACTGCTCGGCCCGGTGGTCGGCACGGTGACGCGTCCGAGAGACCTGCAGCCCAATCCTGAACTTGCGCTCTTCCTCACCCAGATCCGTCAGGACGCGACCCGGGCCATGGTCGAGATGGCTCGTCAGGCCGGTGCGGACGCCATCATCGGCTTCGCCTATGCCGGTGGGGCGATCAGTTCGATGTCGTCGGAGATCACGGCTTACGGGACGGCCGTGACGCTGGAGCCCGTTCCCGACGAGCCCGCCATTGCTGTGCCTGCGCCGGCGACGACCGCGTCCGAAATGTGAGTGAACGCTCACTCACTTCTTGATGAGTGAGGACTCACTCATTATGCTTCTCGGGTGACCAGAGCTGCACCCATGCCACCCCAGGAACGTCGAGCCGCCATCATCGCGGCAACCAAGCCCCTCCTCGTCGCCGAAGGCGCGCGCTTCACCACGCGTCAGGTCGCCGAAGCCGCCGGGATCGCCGAAGGGACGATCTTCCGGGTCTTCGCGTCCAAACAGGAACTCCTCCACGCGGTGGTGGCGAGCGTCCTTGATCCCACCGATCTCTGCGCCGCGCTCGACGCCATTGACCGGAACCGGTCCCTCGAGGAACTCGCGGTCGACGTGTTGAGCGCGATCCAGCGCGCCGTGGGTGAAACGTCGGCCATCTTCTCGGCACTCCACTCCATGCCGGCAGACGATGTGGTCATCGAACCGAAGAAGCACGTCGAGCACGGGCACGCGTCCCAGACCGAGCGGACGCAGATGGTCGCTGATGCGATCGTCCGGGTGCTGTCGGCCCACGCCGACGAACTCGCGGTCGAGCCGCTGGACGCCGCGTCCCTGCTCAGGTCGACGGCGATGGCCTCGTTCCACCCCTTCCTCTCCGACGGTCGACTGGGTGATCCCGTCCTGCTCGGCCACATCCTCATCCACGGCATCGCAAAGGACAAAACATGCTGATTGCCCTCATCAAGCGGCACTACCGCCCCTACTGGGGCATGTTCGCCGGCGTGGTGGCCCTCCAACTGGTGGCCTCGCTCGCCGGCCTCTACCTGCCCAACCTCAACGCCCGCATCATCGACCAGGGTGTCGCGAAGGGCGACACCGACTTCATCTGGCTGCACGGCGCCTACATGCTGGGCGTCTCGATGATCCAGATCGTCGCGCAGATCGCGGCAGCGTGGCTCGGAGCCAACGCGGCCATGAAGTTCGGACGCGACGTCCGCGAGGCGATCTTCCGACGCGTCCTGTCGTTCAGCAGTCGTGAGGTCAACACCTTCGGGGCGCCCTCGCTGCTGACGCGCACCACCAATGACGTCCAGCAGGTGCAGATGCTGGTGCTGATGACGGCGTTGATGCTCGTCAGCGCGCCGATCACCATGGTGGGTGGCATCTACATGGCGCTCCGCGAAGACGTCGGCCTCTCGTGGCTGATCCTCGTCGCCGTGGTCGTGCTCGGCCTGGGTGTCGGCTGGCTGATCTCGCGCGCCGGGCCGCTGTTCCAGTCGATGCAGGGCAAGATCGACGACCTGAACCGGGTGCTCCGCGAGCAGATCACGGGCATCCGGGTGGTGCGGGCGTTCGTCCGCGAGCCGTACGAGTCGGCCCGATTCGAGCGCACGAACGCCGAACTGACCGACGTGTCGACCAGCGTCGGACGCCTGATGAGCGCCATGTTCCCGTTCGTCATGTTCATCATGAACCTGTCGTCGATCGGTGTGATGTGGTTCGGTGGCCACCGGATCGCGTCCGGTGACATCCAGATCGGGCAGCTGACGGCCTTCCTCGCCTACCTCATGCAGATCCTCATGAGCGTGATGATGGCGACGATGATGACGATCATGGTGCCCCGCGCGGCGGTCTGCGCCGGTCGCATCATGGAGGTGCTCGACACCGAGTCGACCGTCGTGCCGCCCGCCGAGGGCATCACCGACATCTCCGTCGCCGGCGAGATCGACATGGCCAACATCACCTTCACCTACCCCGGTGCTGACGTCCCGGTGCTCAAGGACGTGTCGTTCTCGCTCGTCCCCGGCACGACCACCGCGATCATCGGGTCGACCGGCTCGGGCAAGTCGACCCTGGTCAGCCTCATCCCGCGCCTCTTCGACGCCACCGAGGGCAACGTGCTCGTCGACGGCATCGACGTCCGCGAACTCGACCCCGACACGCTGTGGAGCCACATCGGGCTCGTCCCGCAGAAGCCGTACCTGTTCAGCGGGACGGTCGCGTCCAATCTTCGGTACGGCAAGCCGGACGCGACCGACGAGGAGCTGTGGGCCGCCCTCGAGACGGCCCAGGCGTCCGACTTCGTGCGCGAGATGGACGGCGGGCTCGACGCGTCGATCACCCAGGGCGGCACGAACGTGTCCGGCGGCCAGCGCCAGCGCCTCTCGATCGCGCGGGCCCTCGTCAAGAAGCCCGACATCTACGTGTTCGACGACTCGTTCTCAGCACTCGACGTCGCCACGGACGCACGCCTGCGCGCAGCCCTCGCCCGCGAGACGACCGGTGCGGCCGTGCTGATCGTCGCGCAACGCGTCTCCACCATCCGCCAGGCCGACCAGATCCTCGTCCTCGAGGACGGACAGGTCGTCGGACGCGGCACCCACGCGGAGCTTCTGGCGTCCAACGCCACCTACGCCGAAATCGTTGATTCCCAGCTCTCCGCCGAGGAGGCAGCATGAGCACCACCCCGACCACCCAGGCCCCCGAACGTCCGAAGGACGCCCCCAAGGGCGGCGGTGGCCCGATGGGTCACGGCGGCCCGATGGGCGCGGGACGCGTCGTCGAGAAGCCCGTCAACTTCGTCCCGTCGCTGAAGCGCCTCATGGGGCACCTGAGCCCGGAGCGCATGATCATCACCATCGTGCTGACGATGGCGTCCGTGGGCGTGGCGTTCAACGTCATCGGCCCGAAAGTCCTCGGACGCGCAACCGACGTCATCTTCTCGGGTGTCGTCGGTGCGCAGATGCCTGCCGGTGTGACCAAGGACCAGGTCGTCGCGGGTCTGCGTGCGCAGGGGCAGGACACCTTCGCCGACATGGTTGCGAAGATGGACCTCATCCCGGGCATGGGGATCGACTTCGACCGGCTGGGGGGCGTGCTCGCGTGGGCCGTCGGCCTGTACGTGGTGTCGGGCCTGCTGATGTTCGCGCAGGGCTACCTGCTCAACGGTGCGGTGCAGCGGTCGATCTTCCGGATGCGCCAGCAGGTGTCGAACAAGCTCGACCGGCTGCCGCTGTCGTACTTCGACGGTCAGCCGCGCGGTGAGCTGCTGAGCCGCGTCACCAACGACATCGACAACATCTCGACGACGCTGCAACAGACCTTGTCGCAGCTGTTGAACTCGGTTCTGATGATTCTCGGCGTCGGCTTCATGATGTTCTCGGTGAGCTGGCAACTGGCGCTGATCTCGTTGCTGATCATCCCGATCTCGGGGGTGCTGGCGGCCATCATCGGCAAGCGGAGCCAGAAGCTCTTCGCTCAGGTGTGGAAGACCACGGGCGCGCTCAACTCCCACATCGAGGAGGCCTACTCGGGGCACTCCCTGGTCAAGGTCTTCGGACGCCAGCACGAGGTCGAGGCCGTCTTCGCGAAAGAGAACGAGACGCTCTACAAGGCGTCCTTCGGTGCGCAGTTCATCTCGGGCATCATCATGCCGGTCATGTTCTTCGTCGGGAACCTGAACTACGTCGTGATCGCCGTCCTCGGCGGTCTGAAGGTGGCCAACGGGTCGCTCAACCTGGGCGACGTGCAGGCGTTCATCCAGTACTCGCGGATGTTCACCCAGCCCATCTCGCAGGTGGCGTCCATGGCGAACCTGCTGCAGTCGGGCGTGGCGTCGGCCGAGCGCGTGTTCCAGGTGCTCGACGCGACCGAGCAGTCGGCCGAGGCGACCGGGAAGCTGCAGCCCACCCAGGGACGCGTCGTGTTCAACGCGGTCGACTTCTCCTACACCCCCGACCAGCACCTCATCGAGAACCTGTCGCTGGTGGCCGAGCCGGGTCACACCGTGGCCATCGTCGGGCCCACCGGTGCAGGCAAGACGACCCTGGTCAACCTGATCATGCGGTTCTACGAGATCCAGGGCGGCTCGATCACGCTCGACGGGGTCGACATCACGTCGGTACCGCGCAGCGAGTTGCGCAGTGCGCTGGGGATGGTGCTGCAGGACACGTGGCTGTTCGGCGGGACGATCCGCGACAACATCGCGTACGGGAAGCCAGGTGCGTCCGAGGAAGAGATCCTCGCGGCGGCGACGGCGGCGTACGTCGACCGGTTCGTCCACTCGCTGCCGGCGGGGTACGACACTGTGATCGACGAGGAGGGATCGAACGTTTCCGCTGGTGAGAAGCAGCTGATCACGATTGCGCGGGCGTTCCTCGCCGACCCGGCGTTGCTGATCCTGGACGAGGCCACGTCGTCGGTCGACACCCGGACCGAGGTGCTGGTGCAGCACGCGATGGCGAACCTGCGGGCTGACCGGACCTCGTTCGTGATCGCCCACAGGCTGTCGACGATTCGGGATGCCGACCTGATCCTGGTCATGGAGAGCGGCGCGATCGTCGAGCAGGGCAATCACCACGAGTTGCTGGCGATGCGCGGCCACTACTACGACCTCTACCAGTCGCAGTTCGCGGCGCCGGTGGACGAACTGGTGTAGTTCGGGAGGTGCTGGACGTCCGAGGGGCGCCCGATTGGCTGAGGCCTGCCGGGCGCCCTTCTGCCTGTCCACCTCGGGGGAGCTCGGGAGCCTATGGGGGGTCGCTGATGGCCGAAACCGGTCCCCCGAGGTCCTATTGGTGCTCAAAACGGCCCGAATCCCGCGCCCCGGGACCGGTTCTGGCCATCCGAGGCCCCGACCCCCCGGTCGGCCGCCCTCTCAGGGTCGCGCTGGTCAGCGGCGCTTGCGCGGCGTGGTCGCCAGTCGGGATTCGGCCACTGCCATCACCTTGCGGACCCGTGTGAGGAACCGGGCCTTGTCCTGCAGCATCGACCAGGTGATCCGGACGACCGTCCAGCCCTCCTCGACGAGGCGATCGGCCTTCTCGTGGTCCCACTCGAAGGTCTTGCGGTCCTGGTGGTACTCGAATCCGTCAATCTCCATCGCAAGGCGCAGCTTCGTCATCGCGATGTCGATCGGCCACGACGCATCGCCGATCGTCACCTGGCAATTGCCCTGGAAGTCGCTGATGCCGGCGTCCAGGAGTATGCGATGGGCCAGCCTCTCGGCCGCAGACCAGGGGTTGTGCTGACTCGCGGCCACGACGAACCGGCGGAGCCGCTGGCCGGGTTTCCGGGCCATGAGCGCACAGACCCTCGTGAGGTCCTTCGGGGTGACGATGCGTGCTCGCAGCGCAGTCTCGATGGCCTCACCGTCATCACGGGCAGCCATCCAGACGGCCGTCCAGGCGGCGGACGAGCGCGTCGCACCTTGATAGTCGACCCTTTCGCGTACCGGCACCCGCCCCTTGTGGCAGCGGTAGCCGCGCGGCAGCCGGGTCCAGTGGGCCATCATCACGTCAATCGTGGGCACGGAGCCGGTGACCCCGAACGAGAGGGCGGCGGCGGCGCGGCCGACGATGACCGCGTTCGGATCCCACAAGCGGACGGCTCTCGCCCGCGCCTCGAGAGTCCCGGCGACCGAGGCGATGCAGTACACCCCCGGAAGCAAGCGTGACAGGACGCCCGCGGCAGCCATCCTGCGCACGGTGCGGGCGCGTCGCGGGTCGTCGGCGATGCGGATCAGTCCGTGATGGCGGCTGGCACGGTCCAGGATGATGTCGGAGCTCCTCATGGTGAGAGTGTGGAAATCCGGTCACCAGTTCCTGTCAGCCGAGCGCTTATCTGTGGATGACCAGAACCGGTCCCGCGACCTGTGGACAGGGGCTTCAGAGGGCAGATGCGGCCGCGCGGGACCGAAATCGGTCACCAAGCCCCTCAGACACCCGCACACGATCACTTCGGCCGCCCGGACCTGTCAGCCGAGCACTTATCTGTGGATGACCAGAACCGGTCCCGCGACCTGTGGACAGGGGCTTCAGAGGGCAGATGCGGCCGCGCGGGACCGAAATCGGTCACCAGGCCCCGCAACCACCCCCGCCCGCGCCACGGCCAACGATCTGCGAGCGACGAGCGGCACCTCACCTCCGGCCGCACTCCCACTCGGCCATGCCCTCGCAGTGTCACCGGTCACCCGGCGCACGGGCACGGTCAGAGCGGCGGAGTCTCGACGACCTGCCTCGCGTGGCGGGAGCGCTCTGCGGCGAAGACTGCGCCGTGGCTCGACAGCGTCGACGCCGCATCAGAACTCACCAGCGCCTGGTCCTGATGGGCAACCGCGGCCACGAAGGCGTCCATCAGCCCGGCATCGCCACCGCCGTGACCACTCCCGGCATCGGCCCCGCCCATCACCAGCGGGTCGTACCCGGTCTCGATGCCCGTGCGGAAGTCGAGCACCGAGAAGGTCGTACCGTCACCCGCAATGCGGCCCTGACTACCGAAGATGTGCGTCATCCGGTGGTCGAGTTCGGTGAAGGCCGTCATGGTGAACGTGCCCGTCGCCCCGCCCTCGAATTCCATGGCCACCACCTGGTGGTCGACCACGTCGTTGTCACAGTGGTAGACGCACCTGCCGTACGGCCCGTCCCGCAGCGCCTCCCGGACGCTCGCCACACTCACCTCGGACGCCAGCACATCCACCGGCCAGCCGAACTCACCCGCCAGGGCCCGATCGAGGTAGATCCGCGTCGCCGAGTAGGCACAGGTCCGCTCCAGCGGACACTCCAGGCACCGGAGCGCCGCACCCTCGGGCGCTTGATCGGCGCGAAAGTGCCCCAGGCTCCCGAAGCTGGCCTGCGCCACGATCGGACGTCCGACGATGTACTCCAACCAGTCAAGGTCATGGCAGCTCTTCGCCAGCAGCATGCTGCTCGACTCCGATTCCTTGCGCCAATTACCCCGGACGAAGCTGTGCGCCTGGTGGAACCACCCCACCCGCTCCAGGTGCTGGATGCTCATGACCTCACCGATGGCCCCCGCATCCAGCATCCCCTTCAGCGCCTTCGTGTACGGGGTGTAGCGCAGCACGTGGCACACCGCGAAGATCTGCCCGCTCGCCTGCGCCGCGGCAGCCACCACCCGGCACTCCTCCACCGTCGGCGCCATCGGCTTCTCCAGGAGCACGTCGTACCCCAGGGCCAGAAATGCGAGCGCCGGTTCGACGTGCATCTCGTCCTGGGTGCAGATCAGCACCGCATCAGCCAGACGAGGCACGGACGCCAACTCCTCCCAGCCGCGGAACACGTGATCAGGTTCGATCCCGTGCTCGGCAGCCACCCACCCCGCCCGCGTCGGGTCGGCCACCGCCACCACGCTCGCGCGGTCCGGGTGCTCCGCCACCCAGCCTGCGTAGCCGCGACCGCGACCCCCCGCGCCCACGATCGCCAACGTCACCTGTCTGGTCATGTCTCCTCCATGCCTCCCATCCTGCCGCCCTCCGGACCACCCGCGCAGCACCCCTACACCCGCGTTGGGTGTATTTGGAGGAGCCGCGCGCAGCGCGTCAGAGGGCTCTGGTAGTCTCACCGCCATGGACGCACAGCTGATTGCACGATGGCAATTCGGCATCACCACCGTTTACCACTTCCTCTTCGTCCCCATCACCATCGGCCTGTCGATGTTGGTGGCCGTGCTGCAGACGATTTGGTACAAGACCGGCAACGAGGCCTTCCTCAGACTCACCAAGTTCTACGGCAAGTTGTTCCTCATCAACTTCGCCATCGGCGTGGTCACAGGCATCGTCCAGGAGTTCCAGTTCGGCATGAACTGGTCCGAGTACTCCCGCTTCGTCGGGGACGTGTTCGGCGCTCCGCTGGCCCTGGAGGCCCTCCTGGCCTTCTTCCTCGAATCAACCTTCATCGGCTTGTGGATCTTCGGCTGGGATCGTCTTCCCAAGAAGCTCCACCTGATGACGATCTACATGGCCGCCATCGGCACCATGCTCTCGGCCATCTTCATCCTGGCCGCCAACTCGTGGATGCAGAATCCCGTCGGATCGACTTTCCGCAATGGACGCGCAGAGCTCACCGACTTCGGTGCCCTCTTCACCAATCCCGTCTTCATCGCGACGTTCCCGCACGTCATCACGTCCGCCTACATGGCGGCGGGCGGTCTGGTCGCCGGCATCGCCGCCTGGCACCTCGCCAAGTTGAACCGCTTCGGGGACGCCGACAATTCCGACCGTGACGTCAGCACCTGGCGTTGGGCCGCGAAGTTCGGTGCCTACGTGTTGCTCGTGTCCGCCGTCCTCGTGGCCGTCAGTGGCGACGCCCAGGCCAAGGCCATGACGCACGCGCAGCCCATGAAGATGGCCGCCGCCGAGGCCCTGTGGGACACCAAGGAGGGCGCCGGCTTCTCGATCATCACCATCGGTTCTCTCGATGGGCAGAGTGAGGTGTTCTCGATCCGCGTCCCGAAGCTCCTGTCGTTCATGGGCACGGGCGACTTCAACGGAACCGTTCAGGGCATCAACGACCTCAAGGCCCAGTTCGAAGAGAAGGGCTTCCTGCGCGACGACGGTTCCCAGACCGAACTCCAGGCCACGTACGCCGACGAGTTGGCGCAGTATTCGGTGAAGGTCACGCCCAACATCGCCGTCACCTACTGGACGTTCCGCCTCATGATCGGCGTCGGAATGCTCGGCGCCCTCGCATCCCTGTGGCTCTTGTGGACGCTGCGCAAGGGACGTAATCCGCGTCCGAGCAAGCTGTGGACGTACGCCATGTTGAGCATGCCGTTCCTGCCCGTCGCGGGCATCTCGTTCGGGTGGATCATGGCCGAGATGGGACGCCAGCCCTGGCTGGTGGCCGGTGTCATGCCCACGTTCACGGGTGCGTCGCCCTCGGTCAGCACCTTCGAGGTGTTGACGTCGGTCATCCTCTACACGCTCCTCTATGGCCTGCTCGCCGTCATCGAGTTCGGCCTGATTATCAAGTACACGAAGAAGGGCCTGCCGGACGTGGCCCCCGTCAAGGTGCTCGAGGACGAGGACGCGCCCTTGTCCTTCGCCTACTGAGGGAGTGACTGACATGCTCACACTGGCTACTGATCCCACCGGACTGCAGATCGTCTGGTACCTGTTGATCGCCGTCCTGTGGACCGGCTTCTTCTTCCTCGAAGGCTTCGATTTCGGGGTGGCGATGCTGATCAAGGTCCTCGGACGCAACGACCGCGAACGCCGACTCATCATCAACACCATCGGCCCCACCTGGGACGGCAACGAGGTCTGGTTGCTCACCGCCGGTGGCGCCACCTTCGCGGCCTTCCCGGGCTGGTACGCCACGTTGTTCAGCGGCCTGTACCTGCCCCTGTTCCTCGTGCTCGTCGGCCTCATCCTGCGCGGGGTGAGCTTCGAGTACCGCTCGAAGAACCCCGAGACCGCGTGGCGCAACATGTTCGACTGGTTCGCCATCATCGGCTCGTTCCTCCCGGCCCTCGTGCTGGGCGTCGGGTTCGCGAACTTCCTCAAGGGCCTCAAGGTCGGCTCGGACGTCCTGATCTCCCAGAGCTTCTGGAGCCTCTTCAGCCCGTTCGGCCTGCTGGGCGGCCTGCTGTTCGTCGCGCTCTTCGTGACCCACGGCGCCGTGTTCATCTCACTGAAGACCAAGGGCGAGATGCACCAGCGCTCCCGCGCGTTCGCCGTCAAGGCCGGTGCGGTCTCGACCGTGCTGATGCTGGTGTTCGTCCTGTACCAGAACCTCGCCTGGCCGGCGAGTGAGAACCCCTGGTTCAACGGCGGCGCGATCACGTGGATCACCGGCCTCCTGGCCGTCGCTGCCCTCGCGGTCGCGACCTGGTTCGCCAGGCAGGACCGCGAAGGCATCGCCTTCCTCGCCACGGGCCTGTCGATCATCTTCCTGATGGTCAACATCTTCACCAAGATGTACGGCAACCTCGGGTTCATCTCGACCGACCCGAACAATCCGCTCGACATCATCACGGCGTCCTCCTCACCCATGACGCTGAAGATCATGACGTGGGCGGCGGTCATCTTCGTGCCGATCGTGCTCGGGTACCAGTCCTGGAGCTACTGGGTCTTCCGCAGGCGTCTCGGCGTCCGCAACATGCCCCAGGACCTGGAGCACGAGGCCCTCACCGGTCCCCAGACCAAGGCGGTGGCCGGGGCCTGATGGCAGGACCGATCGATCCGCGGCTTCTCCGCAGGGCCAGGGCGACCAGGATCTTCCTGGTCGCCCTGGCCTTCGTCGGGGCAGCGACGGCCGTCCTCGTCCTGCTGCAGGCGTGGTGGCTGTCGCGGGCGATCTCGCACGTCTTCGCCACCCACGACACCACCGGCGTCGGACGCTGGGCCGGGCTCCTGCTCGCCGTCTTCACCGGACGCGCCGCCCTCGCGTGGCTGAACTCGTGGCTCGCGCAGCGGGCGTCCGCGTCCGTGAAGTCGCAGTTGCGCCGCGACATCGCCGAGGCGAGGCTGGCGCGTCCGCTGGATGCGGCGGTGCCGGCGTCCACGCTCGTCACCCTCGTGACACAGGGTCTGGACGCACTCGACGGCTACTACGCCAAATACCTTCCCCAACTGGTTCTCGCGGTCGCGGTGCCGTTGATCATCGGGGTCGCGATCCTCACCCAGGACCTCGCGAGCGCCCTCATCATCGCGATCACCCTGCCGCTGATCCCCCTCTTCATGGCGCTCATCGGCTGGACCACCCAGCAGCAGGTCGCCCGACGCTGGAAGGTGCAGACGCGCCTGGCCAACCACTTCGCCGACCTCATGGCCGGCCTGCCGACGCTGCAGGTCTTCGGACGTGCGCGCGGCCAGCTCGAGGGCCTGCGCCGCACCGAGGAGCGCAATCGCACCGAGACGATGGCGACGCTGCGCATCAGCTTCCTGTCGGCGTTCGCGCTCGAACTGCTCGCCACACTCTCGGTCGCGCTGGTCGCGGTCAGCATCGGGTTCCGCGTCGTCTTCAGCCACATGGATCTCCCGACCGCCCTCTTCATCCTCATCCTCGCCCCCGAGGCGTACCTGCCGGTGCGGCAGGTCGGCGTCCACTATCACGACTCGGTCGACGGCATGGCCGCCGCCGACGAGGCGTTCGCCCTGATCGAGGCGGGCGAGGCCCAGCGCATCGGCGGGGCGGGGATCCCCGACGCGACGGCCGTCCTCCGCCTCGAGCACGTCAGCCACACCTACCCCGGGACGTCCGCGCCGGCGCTCGGCGACCTCACCCTCGACCTCGCCCCCGGACGCCTCGTCGCCCTCAGCGGCGCGTCCGGTGGCGGCAAGTCCACCGCCCTGGCCATCGTCATGGGCTTCCTGGCCCCCACGTCAGGGCGCGTCCTCGTGGGGGACGCCGACCTCGCGTCCCTCGACCTGGACGCCTGGCGCGCGAACCTCGCCTACGTCGCGCAGACCCCGGGCATGCTCGCCGGCACCATCGGACGCAACGTCGCGCTGGGTTTCCCGGACGCCTCGACAGCCCAGCTCCGCGACGCCCTCGACCGTGCCGGCGGCGCCTCGCTCGACCTCGACCGCTCGGTCGGTGACGACGGCGAGGGCTTGTCCGCCGGTGAGCGACGTCGCGTCGGCGTGGCACGGGCCCTCCTGCGCATCGAGCACGGCGGCGCACGGATCCTGATCCTCGACGAGCCCACCGCAGGTCTGGACGCCGACACCGAGGCCGAGGTCCTGGCGTCCCTGCGGACGTCCGGGGCGGGCGCCCTCGTCGTCAGCCACCGTCCGGCCGTGCTGGCGATGGTCGACGAGATCGTGACCGTCAATGCGTCCGCCCGCGCGGAGGACGAGCCCGCCGATGCGTGACCTCGTCATCTCCCTCGTGGACGCCGTCCCCCGCGGACGCTGGCGCTTCGCCCTCTCCACCCTTCTGGACGCCGCGTCGTCCGCCGCCTCGATCGCCCTCATGGGCGTCGCCGCGTGGCTGCTCAGCCGCGCCGCCGAACACCCGCCGGTGCTCTACCTCGAGGCGGCGGCGGTCGGCGTCCGCTTCTTCGGCATCTCGCGCGGCGTCGCCCGCTACGCCGAACGCCTCGTCGGCCACGACCTCGCCCTGCGCATGCAGGGCGCGCTGCGCCTGCGGACGTACGACCACCTCAGCCAGACCACCCTCCTCGGTGGACGTCGCGGCGACCGCCTGACGAAGGTCACCGCCGACGTCGAAGCCATCCAGGACCTCGTCGTGCGGGTGGCGATCCCGTTCTGTTCGGCGTCCATCGTGATCCTCGGGACGACGATCATGCTCGGACGCTTCAACGTCGCGTCCTCCCTCGTGCTGCTCGGGACGGGCATGCTCGCAGGGCTCGTGCTTCCGTGGTTCACCCAGCGCCTGAGCCAGCGCGCGGACGCCGCCGCGATCCCGTTGCGCGGCGAACTCGCGTCCGCCGTCCACGAACTGGCCCGCACCAGCGCAGACCTGGTCGCCTACGGGGCGACGTCCGAGGCGACCGAGCGTGTCCTCTCCGTGGACGCAGACCTGCGCCGCACCGAGCAGCGCGCCGCCTGGGTGCGGGGTCTCGCGATGGCCGGACAGGTGCTCGCGGCCGGCATCGCCGTGGTCGCCGCCCTTGTCATCGGCGGTAACGCCGTCGCCGCCGGCGAGTTGGCCCCCCGCCTGCTCGCCGTCCTCGTGCTCACCCCGCTGGCCATGCACGAGGTGCTGAACAACTTCACCCAAGCCGCCCAGACCCTCACCCGGGCGCGCGCCGCCCTGGGACGCGTGGTCGACCTGCTCGCCGAGCGTCCGGTCGGACGCGGGGACGCCGACCCCACCGCCCCCGCCGTCGCGGGCGTCGAGTTCACGGGCGTGGACGCCGGCTGGCCGGGCGCGGAACCGGTCGTGCGCGGGTTCGACCTGACCGTCGGCGAGGGTGAGAAGGTGGCGCTCGTCGGTGCGTCCGGGATCGGGAAGACGACCCTCGCGGCAACCGCGATGGGGCTCATCGAACCGATGGCCGGGGAGGTCACCTCGGGGCGCGTCGGCTACCTCGCGCAGGACGCCCACATCTTCGCCACGACGATCGCCGAGAACGTCCGGATCGGGAACAGGGACGCCACCGACGTCCAGGTCGCGTCCGCCCTCGAGCGGGCCGGGCTCACGATCGACCCCGGACGCATCGTCGGTGAGTACGGCGCCACCCTCTCGGGCGGCGAGGCGCGGCGCGTCGCGCTGGCCCGCGTCCTCGTCGGTGAGGGGACGCATGATCTTCTGATCCTCGACGAGCCGACCGAGCATCTGGACGCCGAGACTGCGTCCGCCTTGATGACCGACCTGTGGACCGCCGCCGGCGCCATGCCCATCCTCGTCATCACCCACGATGCCGAGGTCATGGCCGCCTGCGACCGGGTGGTCTCGCTGTAGCCCATCGCACGAGGACCCTGGCCCTCGGTTGCTGCGGTCGATGATGGCCATTTCCGGTCCCGCAATGCGCTCGCGGCCCCCTCACGACGCGATCCGGCCACCGCGGGACCGATTCTGGCCACGACCCGGCCGCGGCCATGGCGAGGCGCATCACTAGGCTGAACACCATGCTGGTCGCCTTCTCCGTCGCCCCGAGTGGCGGCGACAACCCGGACGCCTCGGTGCACGACGCGGTCGCCGACGCCGTCCGAATCGTCCGCGCGTCCGGCCTGCCGAATCGCACCGACTCGATGTTCACCACCATCGAGGGCGAGTGGGACGAGTGCATGGACGTCATCAAGCGCTGCTGCGACGCCGTCGCCACGCACGGGCCTCGCGTCTCGCTGGTGCTCAAGGCCGACATCCGCCCGGGCTGGTCGGGCGAACTCACCGCCAAACTCGACCGCCTGGACGCAGCGCTGGGCACCGAATGACCATGCCCGAGGGCTGGTCGATCCGCCCGGTCACCCCTGACGACGCGGACGCCTTCGCCCGCTGTCACGCCGAGGCCGTCGCCCTCACGTACGCCCACATCATGCCGCCCGAGTTCGGGGACAGCCGCCTCGCCGAGATCGGTGAGGCCGCCGACCGCCTGCGTCACCAGTTCGCGGTCGAAGTCCTTGACCGCGCCGAGGGACGCGTACCCCACCGCACCCACTGGGTGGGCGTCGATGACCACGGTGCGGTCGTTGCGATCGCCAGCGTCGGCCCCGGCCGTGACCCCTGGGACCTCGCCATGGGCCACCCCGATCCACCGATCAGCTACAACCTCGACCAGATCTACCTGCTTCCGCGCGCGCAGGGCACGGGCCTCGCCCAGCACCTGCTCGACGTGATCCTTCCGAACGGCTTGGGGGCCTGGCTCTGGATCCTGCGCGACAACCCGCGCGCCGAGGCCTTCTACCGCCGCAACGGATTCGTCGACGAACCGTACGAGACCACCTGCGGCGACCTGTGGTTCCACAAGCCCATGTTCCGGATGTGGCGTCCCGACGCGGTCCACACCGACGCGGTCCACACCGACCCCGTTCCCACCGACGCTCCGCCGCCGGACACCGAAGATTACGATCAATCACAGCGTCCAGTGCCGGACGCGAAGGCAGGGGATCAGAGATGACCAATACCAACTGGACCGATATCACCACCATTCCCGACCTGGCCGACACCTCGGGTCGCGTGGGGCCCGTCCGGTCGCGGATGCCGATCTACGTCGACCTGTTGCCCCCGTGCAACCAGGCCTGCCCCGCCGGGGAGAACATCCAGGAGTGGCTACGGCTCGCCAAGGACAACCACGACGAACAGGCCTGGCGCGAACTCGTGCGCAACAACCCGTTCCCCGCCATTCACGGACGCGTCTGCTACCACCCGTGCGAGGGCGCGTGCAATCGCATCGAACTCGACGGCTCGGTCTCGATCCACTCCGTCGAGCGCTACCTCGGCGACCTGGCCATCGAGCAGGGCTGGCAGTTCATCAAGCCCAAGCTCTCGACCGGACGCCGCGTCCTCGTCATCGGCGCCGGCCCGTCGGGCCTGAGCGCGGCCTACCAACTGGCCATGATGGGTCACGAGGTCGAGATCAGGGACGCGTCCGACCTGCCCGGCGGCATGATGCGCTACGGCATCCCGGAGTACCGCCTCCCCCGCGACGTCCTGGACGCGGAAGTCGCCCGCGTGGTCAACCTGGGCGTCAGGATCGTCGTCAACTCCTCCGTCACCGACCTGCTCGCCGAACAGGCGGCGGGCGGCTTCGACGCCGTCTTCGTCGCGATCGGCGCGCACCTGTCGAAGCGGGTCGACATCCCGACCCGGGACGCATCCCGGATCGTCGACGCCGTGACTTTCCTGCGTGACGTCGCGTCGGGTGAGCGTCCCCTGATCGGACGCAAGGTCGCCATCTACGGCGGCGGCAACACCGCCATGGACGCTGCCCGCGTCGCCCGCCGGCTGGGCGCCGAGGAGTCGATCGTCGTCTACCGGCGCACCGAGGAGCAGATGCCTGCGCACGCCGACGAGAAGGACGAGGCCCTGCGCGAAGGCGTCAAGATGAACTGGCTGCGCACGATCCAGTCCGTCGAGGACGAGGGGGAACTCACCGTCGAGATCATGGAACTGGACGAGTCGGGTCGGGCGCGGGGCACCGGACGCTACGAGACGCTCCAGGCCGACACCGTCATCCTCGCCCTGGGACAGGAGGCCGACTCGAACTTCCTGCGCCGCATCCCCGGCATGCGCTTCGACCACGACGTCGTGCAGGTCAACCCGACCACGCTGATGACGGACGTCCCGGGCATCTTCGCCGGCGGCGACGCCGTGCCGTCCGAGCGCACGGTCACCATCGGCGTCGGGCACGGCAAACGCGCTGCCCGCCAGATCGACGCGTGGCTCAACAGCCACTCGTCGCCCGAGCGTCCGAAGCACGACGTGGCGACCTTCGACAAGCTGAACATCTGGTACTTCGGCGACAACACGCGCCACAGCCAGCCCGAACTCGAGCTGGCCGCGCGCAAGGACTTCGACGAGGTCGTCGGCGGGCTCAGCCCCGAGGACGCCCACACCGAGGCCGGACGCTGCCTGTCGTGCGGCAACTGCATCGAGTGTGACGGCTGCCTGGGCTCGTGCCCCGAGGACGCGGTCATCAAGCTCGGCAAGGGCCTTCGATATCGCTATGACTACGAGAAATGCACCGGCTGTGGCACCTGTTACGAACAGTGCCCGGTCCACGCCATCGAGATGATCCCGGAGCGCTGACACATGACCCGATCGATTGTTGACGGCAACGAGGCCGCGGCCTCGGTTGCCTACCGGCTCAACGAGCTGTGCTCCATCTACCCCATCACCCCCAGTTCGACGATGGCCGAACTCGCGGACGAATGGGTCTCCCAGGGTCGACGCAACGTCTTCGGGACGCTGCCGACCGTCATCGAGATGCAGTCCGAGGGCGGTGCGGCCGGCGCGCTGCACGGCGCCCTGCAGGGCGGCGCGATGTCGACGTCGTTCACCGCGTCCCAGGGGTTGTTGCTGATGATCCCGAACATGTACAAGATCGCCGGCGAGCTCACGTCGATGGTCCTGCACGTGGCGGCGCGGTCGCTGGCGGCGCAGGGATTGTCGATCTTCGGCGACCACCAGGACGTCATGGCCGTGCGCCAGACCGGGTTCGCGCTGCTGAGTTCGGCGTCCGTGCAGGAGGCCCACGACATGGCGGCGGTCGCCCAGATGGCGACGCTGCGCAGCCGGATCCCGTTCCTGCACTTCTTCGACGGCTTCCGCACCAGCCATGAACTCAACACGCTCGAGATGCTGAGCGACGACGACCTGCGCGCCCTGTGCCCGGTCGACCTCGTCCTCGAGCACCGGCGTCGCGCCCTCAGCCCCGAGAACCCCTACATCCGCGGCACGGCGCAGAACCCCGACACGTACTTCCAGTCGCGCGAGACGGTGAACACGTTCTACGCCAACACGCCGGGCATCGTCGCCGACGCGATGGACGCCTTCGCCGCCCGCACGGGACGCGAGTACCACCTCGTCGAGTACCACGGCGATCCCGAGGCGACCGACGTCATCGTCATCATGGGGTCGGGCGCGCAGACCGCCGGCCAGGCGATCGACCACCTCGTCGCTCAGGGACGCAAGGTCGGCATGGTGCAGATCCGTCTCTACCGTCCGTTCCCGACAGCTGACCTGCTCGCGGCGATCCCCGCGTCCGCCCAGCGTGTCGCGATCCTCGACCGCACCAAGGAGCCCGGCTCCGGCGGCGAGCCCCTCTTCCTGGACGTGATGTCGGCGCTGGCCGAGGCCCACACGGCCGGACGCCGGGCCAACCTTCCGCTGTGCATCGGCGGACGTTACGGCTTGTCGAGCAAGGAATTCACCCCGGCGATGGTCGTGGGGATCTTCGATGAACTCGGGTCGCCGGGTCCGCGTCCAAGGTTCACGGTCGGCATCAACGACGACGTCACGATGACGTCGATCCCCTACCCCGACCTCGACGTCGAGGACGTCGAGACCCTGCGCGCCGTGTTCTACGGCCTCGGGTCGGACGGCACGGTGGGCGCCAACAAGAACACGATCAAGATCCTCGGCGCCCAGCCCGGCACCTACGCGCAGGGCTACTTCGTGTACGACTCGAAGAAGTCGGGGTCGCGGACGGTGTCGCACCTGCGGTTCGGTCCGCGTCCGATCACGGCGCCGTACCTGGTCAAGGAGGCCGGCTTCATCGGGTGCCACCACTGGTCGATCCTTGAGCGCGTCGACGTGCTCAAGACCGCCCGGCAGGGGACGGTGCTCTTGTTGAACGCGCCCTACCCGCCCGAGGAGGTCTTCGGACACCTGCCCGCGCAGATGCAGCAGCGCATCATCGACCTGGGCATCGAGTTGTACGTGATCGACGCCAATGCGGTCGCCCGCGCGGCCGGCATGGGTAATCGCACGAACACGGTGCTGCAGACGTGCTTCTTCGCGATCAGCCGCGTGATGCCGCGGGCCGACGCGATCAATGCGGTCAAGAAGTCGATCCAGAAGACCTATGGACGTCGGGGCCCCGACGTGGTCGCCAAGAACGAGGCGGCCGTGGACGCGTCCCTGGCCGACCTGCACCGGGTGTTCGTCCCGGCAGAAGTGATCGGCGACAAGCAGAGACTCGCGCCCGTGCCGCTCGGTGCGCCCCAGTTCGTGCGGGACGTCACGGCCCGGATGCTGATGGACGAGGGCGACGACCTGCCGGTCTCGGCCCTGCCCGTCGACGGCACCTATCCGTCGGGCACGACCCAGTACGAGAAGCGCAACATTTCCGACATCATCGCCGTCTGGGACGAGTCGTCCTGCATCCAGTGCGGCAACTGCGCATTCGTCTGTCCGCACGCGGTGATCCGGGCCAAGTACTACCCCGAGGCGGCGTTGGAGGGTGCGCCGGAGGGCTTCCAGACCGCCCCCCTCAACGCGGCGGGTCTGCCCGGCTCGGCCTACACCCTGCAGGTCTACGCCGAGGACTGCACCGGCTGCGGTCTCTGCGTGGAGGCCTGCCCCGTCAAGCCGCTGGGGACGATGGGGGCACGCAAGGCCATCAACCTGGCCCCCGTGCTCGACCGCAGCAAGGAGCGCGAGAACATCGCCTTCTTCGAGAAGATCCTCATCAACAAGCGGTCGCGCGTCGACTTCGCGACGGTGCGCGGGGTGCAGTACCTCGAACCGCTCTTCGAGTTCTCGGGTGCGTGCTCGGGGTGCGGTGAGACCCCCTACCTCAAGTTGCTCACCCAGTTGTTCGGTGGACGCGCGACCGTCGCGAACGCCACCGGGTGCTCCTCGATCTACGGCGGCAACCTGCCGACGACGCCGTGGTCGCGCAACAAGTACGGACGCGGACCTGCGTGGTCGAACTCCTTGTTCGAGGACAACGCCGAGTTCGGGCTGGGCCTGCGGCTCGCGGCCGACCTGCACACCGACCTGGCGCGTCGTCGGCTGGAAGAGATGCGTCCGATTCTCGGGGACGACATCTGTGACGCGATCCTCACCGATCCGCAGAAGCTGGAGTCGCACCTGTCGCGCCAGCGCTACCGCGTCGACGAACTCAAGGTGATCCTCGACGGGATGGAGGGTCCGCAGGCGGCCGACCTGCGCTCGGTCGCCGACCACCTGCTACGCCGTTCGGTGTGGATCGTGGGCGGCGACGGGTGGGCCTACGACATCGGGTCGGGTGGCCTCGACCATGTGCTGGCGTCCGGACGCAACGTCAACGTGCTGGTGCTCGACACCGAGGTGTACTCCAACACCGGTGGGCAGGCGTCCAAGGCGACGCCGATGGGTGCGGTCGCGAAGTTCGCGGCCGCGGGCAAGGAGACGATCGCCAAGGACCTCGCCCTGCAGGCCATCGCCTACGGCAACGTCTACGTCGCGCGCGTCGCGATGGGTGCTGACCCGCAGCAGACCCTGAAGGCGTTCCGTGAGGCCGAGGCGTACGACGGGCCGAGCCTGATCCTCGCCTACAGCCACTGCATCGCGCACGGCATCGACATGAAGAAGGGCCTCGACCAGCAGTACATGGCGGTCAACACGGGGCACTGGCCGTTGATGCGTTACAACCCGGTGCTGCGCAACGAGGGACGCAACCCGTTCCTGCTCGACAGCCCGCGTCCACGCATTCCGTTGGCGAAGTACCACGAGAAGGAACTGCGCTTCAGGATGCTGCAGAACTCCGATCCCGAGACGGCGGCCAGGATGCTGAAGACGGGGCAGGAGCACGTGTGGCGGCGTTACCGCGACTACGAACAGATGGCTGGGCGCTCCGCCGAGGAGTTCGCCACGGACGCGAGGAGTGAGTGATGAACCTGCAGACCCGGTACCTCGGGCTCGACCTGCGCAATCCGCTGGTGGCGTCCGCGGGGCCGCTGACCCAGACGGTCGACGGCATCCGTTCGCTTGCGGACGCCGGCGTCGGCGCCGTGGTCATGTACTCGCTGTTCGAGGAGCAGTTGCGGGCCGAGGTGCGTCGGGCGGAGGCCCTGCTGGACGCGCACGAGAACTCGTTCGCCGAGGCCCTGGACTACTTCCCCGACACGACGGTCTTCACGACGAAGAGCGTCGCCCACGCCTACCTGAAGCTCGTCGAACTGGGGGCGGCGTCGATCGACGTGCCGCTGATCGCCAGCCTGAACGGGTCTGACAAGGGGGGTTGGGTCGCATTCGCGAAGGATCTGGCGGACGCCGGTGCGTCCGCACTGGAGTTGAACATCTACTTCGTTCCCGGTGACCTGGCCACGCGGGGTACCGAGGTCATCGAGCGGCACCTCGACATCGTGCGCGCGGTGAAGGCGGCGGTGTCGATCCCGGTGTCGGTGAAGCTGAGCCC
>ERZ795044.1366-NODE-1366-length-22207-cov-4.549386_pt1 | contig 22207 bp, 20 predicted proteins | sample MGYA00375128_ERZ795044 | MGnify/ENA primary metagenome ERZ795044 (study PRJEB30173, sample SAMN05720213) | anaerobic digester metagenome | isolation source: active sludge of municipal wastewater-treating anaerobic digesters | place: USA | collected 2014-12-22 ... | reverse complement strand
GGCTGTTCAGATGCAGCCTCCAGATCTTGCTGGTTTCGTCGAACTCGGCCGACACCACCTCGGTGTTGAAGTGGATGGCGTCCCGAATGCCGTACTCGGTCGCGCAGCGGTCGAAGTAGTCCCGCAGCACGGCCTGCGACGAGAAGTATTGCGGCCAGTCGTTGGGGGCAAAGGAGTAGGAGTAGCTGTGATTGGGGCTGTCGACCCGGCAGCCGGGGTAGGTGTTTTCGTACCAGGTGCCGCCGACATCGCCATTTTTCTCGAAGATGACGTAGGGAATTCCCGCCTCTTTCAGTCGGATGCCCGCCAGAATGCCCGACATGCCGGCGCCGATGACCGCCACCTTGAACTGGCTCTTGAGCCTCTGGGGCAGGGCATTGATGCCGGCCTGGCTGTAGGGATCCTCGCCGTTGAGTGCCAGTTCGCTCATCAGAAACTGAACATAGTCGGGCGAGATCTCCTGACCGATCAGGTAGTGCATCATCTCGCGGACACTGTTTTCGTCAGGAACCGGCGGCAGCCTGCTGCCGGCATCGCGGTAGGCGGTGATGATCTCGAAGGCCATCGCTCGCGCCTTCGCCTGCTGTTCGGGCGCAATGCCGCTTTGCGGATCACGAAAGATGTTGTTGTTGGGTTGAATGTCGCCGCGCAGGATGGCGGTGCTGCCAGTCAGATGCGCCAGCGCGGCCATCAGGGCAGGGATGTTGGCCTCTTCGAGTGCCGCCTTGATGGTGGCATCATCCGCCGTGATGGCCGGCCATTCGTTGAAGCTCATCTTCGCCATTGCGTTGTACCTCCGGGAGTTCTGTGAATGATCTTCGACTATGGTAATGAAGAAGGGTCATGCTACCGCTTTTTGCTTGGCGCTTTGAATGCGCGCTCCATCAAGGAGCGACAGGGCAGGGCGCCGAGATGGCCAATGCGCGCACATGGAAAAAATAAATATATCGATGTTTAACAAATAATTGAAAGACAGATCAAAAGTTTTGCATTAGAATTTGATCAAGGTTTTGGGTAATGTTTCTGGCTGTCTGATCGGGAGCGAAAAATGGCACGTGAGTTTGATGTGGTCGTCATAGGAACAGGGCCTGCCGGCGAGGGCGCCGCAATCAATGCCGCCAAGCATGGCAAGCGGGTGGCGGTGGTGGAAGACCGCGGTGCCGTCGGTGGTGCCTGCACCCATTTGGGCACCATTCCCTCCAAGGCGTTGCGCCATGTCGTCAAGCAGATCAGCGAGTTCAACAGCAATCCACTGTTCCGTGACGTCGGAGAACCGCGCTGGTTCTCGTTTCCACAGGTGCTGAAACGGGCCGAATCGGTCATTGCCAAACAGGTGCAGTTGCGCACCCAGTTCTACAGCCGTAACCGAATCTCGCTCTTTTCAGGCCACGCTAAGTTCGTCGACGCGCACACCCTCGTCGTGCAGAGCGAAGGACGTACCAACGAGGTGCTGAAGGCCCGCCATTTCGTCATCGCCACCGGGTCACGGCCCTATCGGCCGACGGGTGTCGATTTCGATCATCCGCGCATCTACGACAGCGACACCATTTTGCATCTCGAACACACCCCGAGAACGATCATCATCTATGGCGCGGGCATCGTCGGCTGTGAATATGCCTCGATTCTGGCCGGGCTTGGTGTGCAGGTGAACCTGGTCGATCAGCATGACGAAATTCTGTCGTTTCTCGATGATGAAATCTCCGATGCCCTGAGTTATCACCTCAGTAACAATGGCGTGCTGATTCGCCTGAACGAAGAGTATGAACGGATCGAAGCCGACTCGCAGCGGGTCTATCTCTACCTCAAATCCGGCAAGAAGATCAAAGGCGATGCCTTGCTCTGGTGCAATGGTCGCAGCGGCAATACGGTTGGGCTTGGATTGGAAAAGATCGGTCTGACGCCCGATACCCGCGGGCGAATCGCCGTCAACGGCAACTATCAGACCGATGTGGAACACATCTATGCCGCAGGGGATGTGATTGGTTGGCCCAGTCTTGCCAGCGCCGCGCATGACCAAGGACGCGCCGTGGCCAACCATCTGCTCGCCAATGGCCAGTTTCACCACATCGATGACGTCGCCACCGGCATCTACACCATTCCTGAAATCAGCTCGATTGGCCGCACCGAGCGCGAACTGACTGCCGACAAAGTGCCCTACGAGGTCGGCCGCGCCTTCTTCAAGAGCATGGCGCGCGCGCAGATTGCCGGTGAAGAGGTCGGCATGCTGAAGATCCTGTTCCACACCGAGACTCTGGAGATTCTCGGTGTCCACTGTTTTGGCGACCGCGCTGCCGAGATCATCCACATTGGCCAGGCGATCATGCGTCAGGACGGCAAGGCCAACAGCATCAACTATTTCGTCGACACCACCTTCAACTATCCGACGATGGCCGAGGCTTACCGTGTGGCCGCCTTGAATGGCCTCAATCGACTGGCATGAGTTGCAACCATGGGCGCGAATCGACATGTACGCACCCTTTTGCAAACCGCCGCACAGCCATTTATTCGCATAATATATATTATGTTAAATAATATGTTTGGCTTGCAGTGTCCGACAGGTTCGTCATGCGGTCGCGCTGTCACACCTTTGCACGCCTCATCGGTTTCTGAAACAGGTCCGATACCGGCATGACGAAAGCTGTGAAAAAGCTGCATCGCATGGGTGTTCTCCTGCTCCTGTGGGCAATCGCTGCCACTGCGGTCCATGCTGAACCACGAACCCTGCTGGTGCTCGGTGACAGCCTGAGTGCTGGTTATGGCCTGACCCTCGATCAGGGCTGGGTCGAGCTGCTGAAGCAGCGACTGGCCGCCGAAGCATTTCCGGTCGAGGTGATCAATGCCTCCATCAGCGGTGAGACCACCGATGGCGGTCTGCGGCGACTGCCTGATCTGCTCGATCGCCACACACCGTCACTGGTGATCATCGAACTGGGCGCCAACGACGGGTTGCGCGGATTTGCGCTCGATTCGATTCGCGCCAATCTGACGCGGATGGTGCAACTGGTCCAGCAGCGTGGCGCCAGGCCGCTGTTGGTGGGTATACGCATTCCACCCAACTACGGCAGCCGTTATAGCGAACCTTTTTTTATTCAATATCAGGAGATTGCGAAGGAAAACTCGATTCCGCTCGTGCCGTTTCTGCTCGAAGGTGTCGCTGCGCAACCCGGGATGATGCAGGCGGATGGTTTGCATCCGACCGCCGCAGCACAGCCGCGCCTGCTCGATACCGTCTGGCTTCAGTTGCGGCCGCTGTTGCCGAAGCGCAGTGGCACGGCACTCCCCTCTTCTGCGGCCACCCAGCGATAGAGTTCGATCTGCTCCGTGGCGCAACTGCGGCAACCGCTGCTGCACAGCGTGCCCGACGGCAGTTTGTTCACCAGTCCTTTGCGCTCGAGCAGTGCAAGTTGATGGCGCAGCACCTCGGCACTGCTGTCGAAGCGCAGGGCCAGATCGCGCAGCGAGCACTGATGATGCTGTTTCAGATGGTTCTTGAGCTGGATCAGATTCATGCTGCACCCGCCTTCACACTCGCGGTCGAGGGGGCACTGCGACCCAGCCAGCGGAAAACGCCCACCACTGCGACCCACGACAGCAGGACCAGGGCAATCCAGAACGATGAGCTGCCGGGATGGCGGGCAAAGCTGGCCAATTGATAGCAGAAGGTCGCACTGGTGTAGGCGATGAAAGTGCCCCAGCCGGCGGCAAACAGAGTCCAGCCAGTGCCGGCCTCCCGTCGCAACGCGGCGATGGTCGACACGCAAGGAAAGTAGAGCAGGATGAACAGCAGGTAGGCATAGGCTCCGGCCTGCCCATCGAAGCGGCTGACCATCGCGCCGAAGGTTGAAAGACTCACCTGCTGCTCGGCCGCCGCCGCGCTCGGATCCCCCTCCTTGATGACACTGAAGCCGAGTGGATCACTCAGTCGATCGAGCAGTTGCAGCAGATTCTGCGGAATCGTGGCCGCTGCCGCGCTCAGTTGCGCCAGCAGGTCGAAGGGTGTTGCGGCGTCGGCTTCGCCGGCGGATTCGCGGTCCATCCGGCTGTAGATGGAGTCGAGCGTGCCGACCACCACCTCCTTGGCCAGAACACCCGCCAGGATGCCGACGACGGCCGGCCAGTTCTCCTCGCGCAGGCCCATCGGCGCGAACAGCGGCGTGCCTTCGCGTGCAATCCAGCTCAACAGCGAATTTTCGCTGTTTTCGTTGCCGAAGCTGCCATCGCGGCCGATCGAGTTGAGCAGATTGATCACCAGCACCATGACGATGATGATGCGGCCGGCGCGGACCACGAAGCCCTTCAGTTTGTCCCAGGTGTGAATGCAGATGCCTTTCAGCGTGGGCAGGTGGTAGGCCGGCAACTCCAGCAGGTAGGCATCGGCCTCGCCTTTCAACAGGCTGTTTTTCAGCAGCAGCGCAGTCAGCACGGCGATCAGGATGCCCAGCAGGTAGAGGCTGAACACCACATTGGCACCACCCACCGGAAAGAACGCTGCGGCAAAGAGTGCATAGACCGACAGCCGCGCGCCGCAGGACATGAAGGGCGCCATCATCGAGGTGAGAATGCGTTCTCGATGTGACTCCAGCGTGCGGGTCGCCATGATGGCGGGCACATTGCAGCCAAAGCCGATGATCAGTGGCACAAAGGCCTTGCCGGGCAGACCGATCCGGTTCATCAGCCGGTCCATCACGAAGGCGGCGCGCGCCATGTAGCCGGAATCCTCGAGAAACGACAGGAACAGGTAGAGTGCGCCGATCACTGGAATGAAGGTCGCCACCACCTGCACTCCACCACCCAGACCGTCCGCCAGCAGCACCTTGACCCACTGCGGCAGGCCGAGCGCCAACAGCAGTTGACCCAGCCCATCGACCAGCAACGCACCTGTCACCTGATCGAAAAAGTCGATCAGCGCGCCGCTGAAGTTGATCGAAAACAGGAACATCAAATAGATGACGCCCAGAAAGATCGGCACACCGGCAAAACGGTTGAGCACGATCCGATCGATTCGATCCGAAGAAGTGCTGCCTGGTGCCTGACCGCGCGTGGCCACCTCCTGTGCGACCCGCCGGGCAAAACCGTAGCGGCTGTCGGCGATCAGCAATTCGACATCTTCGTGCAGTTCGGTGCTGATCTGGCGCCGCATCTCGGCGACGTCATGCAGAAGTTCTGGCTCGACCGCAGGCGCGACACCCTCATTCGCCAGCAGTTCGAGCGCGAGCCAGCGCCGCGCTGGATCGCGGCCCAGCGGATCGAGCCGATCCACCAGGGTGGCGACGGCGAACTCGATCTGCACCGGATGCAGAATGCCATCACCCCGCGTCGTGGGGTGAGTCAGTCGTTCGGCGATCGCCGTCTTCAATTGCGCGATGCCCTGCTCGCGACTCGCCACCGTCACCACCACCGGACAACCCAGTTGCTGGCTGAGTTGCAACGGGTCGACAGTCAGTCCCTGCGCCGTCGCATGGTCCATCATGTTGAGCACCACCAGCAGCGGGGCACCCATTTCGATCAGTTGTGCGGTGAGGTAGAGGCTGCGCTCCAGATTGGCAGCGTCGAGGATGTTGATCAGCAGGTCGGCTTCGCCGGCAAGCAGGTAGTCGCAGGCAACCTTCTCATCCAGTGCCTGGCTGAAGCGGTCGAGACTGTAGACACCGGGCAGATCGATCAATCGGATCGGCTGTCCATCGATCTCGAACTGCCCTTCCTTGCGATCGACGGTGACACCGGGCCAGTTGCCGGTTCGCTGGCGGGCCCCGGTCAGGGCATTGAAGAGGGTGGTCTTTCCGCAGTTGGGGTTGCCAACCACCGCAATGGTATATTGGCGCATGGGCCGGCCGTTCAGCCGCGCTGCACGGTGATCTGCTGCGCCAATCTCTTGCCGACCGCGATGCGGCCCGATCCTGCTGCGATCACCACGGCACCCGTGCGGTTGTGCAGCACCTGAATCTGCTGCCCGGGGCGAATGCCCATGCTCAGAAGACGCAGCGTGACCTGGTTGCCGCCGGCAATCTGCAGCAGTGTCACCTGCTCGGTCGCGCGCACCTCACTGAGCATGAGCCGGTCCGGCTGGCTGGCAATCCACACCGGGTCCGCCGCCCCAGCCGCCTGGTACTGCATCGCGAGTTGAGGGCTGTTCATGTCACCACCTGGTACGCTGCGTTGCAATCTGCTGGTGTTGTTAATGATAACGTTTCTCATTGCAATGTCAAATCCATCCTGCTCCCGTGGGACCCGGGCCTGCCCCCTCCCCTCTTCAATGCCGTGGCCAGTTTCGGGTTGAAAGACTGGTCGGGCCATGTCGCAGATCAATGAATCGACAAGAAAGATCATTCACATCGACATGGATGCCTATTTTGCTGCCATCGAGCAGCGCGATCATCCGCAGTGGCGCGGCAAGCCGCTGATCGTGGGTGGCGCGCCCAATTCGCGCGGGGTGGTAGCCACCTGCAGTTATGAAGCCCGCCGTTACGGCATCCATTCGGCGATGCCATCGGCGCGCGCCTATCAGCTCTGTCCGCAGGCACTGTTCGTCAAGCCCCGCTTCGAGATCTATCAACAGGTTTCACTGCAGATTCGCGAGATTTTTCAGCACTATACCGATCTGGTGGAGCCGCTGTCGTTGGATGAGGCCTATCTGGATGTCACCGGCAGCACCCTGCATCGGGGCTCGGCGAGTCTGATCGCGCAGGAGATCAGGCAGAGAATCCGGCAGAAGACCCAGCTCACCGCCTCGGCTGGCGTCTCGTACAACAAGTTTCTGGCCAAACTGGCCTGTGAGCGGGGAAAACCAGACGGCCTCTTCGTCATCATGCCCAGCGAGGGGGCGGCCCATGCAGCCGCCTTGCCGATCGACAGGTTCCATGGCATCGGCCGCAGCACCGCCAGCCGGATGAGATCGCTCGGCATCGAGTTTGGCGCCGATCTGCTGCGCTTTGGCCTGCCCGAGCTTGAGCAGCACTTCGGCAAACTGGCGCGCCACTATCATGGCATGGCTGCCGGCATCGATCCGCGCCCGGTCAACCCTTCACGCATCCGCCAATCGATCGGCGCTGAGACCACCTTTGCCGATGATCTGACCGATTCAGCGCAGATGGTGTCCGAACTCGAGCGGCTGCTCGATCGCGTCACTCAGGAGTTGCAGCAAACCGGGCAGCGGGCGCAGACGTTGACCGTCAAGGTCAGGTTCAGTGACTTCCGCTCGGTCACCCGCGGCATGACGCTGCGACAGGGTTTTACCTCGGCACCGCAGGTCGATTCAGTGTTGAAGACGCTGTTGCAGCGCGCACTGACCGATTTTCGGCCAGTGCGGCTGCTGGGAATCACGGTTTCGGGGCTGCAATCAGCCGATCACTCTCAACCGCGTCAACTGACGCTGTGGTGACTTTCGCTGCGGCAGCGGCTGCGGCGGCGCGCTGCTCGCTCTGCCGCACATGGCGACGGTAGCGTGGATGGCGCCAGACCCAGATCAGCCCGCCCAGGCCAAAGACGAACAGCAGCATCCACAGCGGGCTCTCTTTGCTGCCGGCCAGTTGCGGCGCCTCGGCTGGCGAGTTGAGCCGTGCGACCGGTTGCGCCTGCACCTGGCTGTCGCTCTGGGCGCTCGATTTCACGCCCAGCAGATGGTGATTGGCGTCGTAACTGAAGCGGGCATCGAGCAGAAGCTGCATCTGCCAGCTCACCCCGCCGGCGCCAAAGCGCCCCAGGCCGTTCTCGACCATCAGCGGCACCGCAATGCGAACCACCCGGCGGCCCGACGTCTCCTCATCGCTCACGCGCACGGCATTGGCGTGGCTCGACAGAAAATCCTTGTTGCGGTCGACGGCAAAGTTGAGCGGATCACCGCTCAGTCGATAGAGGCTCACCTGATGGGTGTTCAGATCGGCATAGAGGGTCAGCGAGCGCGCGGCATTGCCGGTCGCATTGGCCGGACTCACGACCATCCAGAAACCATTGGCCACACCGCCATTTTCGCTCGGCAGAATGGTGAAGTCGGCGGTCAGATAGTTCCACTGGTCATCAAAGGCCAGCACCACATTGCGCACCTCGCCGGCCGTGCCGCTGCTGTTGGGTGACTGAACCACCGCCTGATAGCGTGCTGCCCAGCTTGCCGTTGGCAGCAGCAGGCTGGCCAGCGTCAACAACAGACAAAAACCGCGAGAGAACAAGGTCCTGCTGGCAGAATATGAACAGTTACCGTCGGATGTTACAGGCATGGACATGGTCGATCGCCTCCTGGGTTGGGCTTGTTTGCAGGGATGCATGAGTTCAAGCTTAGACCGGCAGCCATGACGCGTCAGAAAGAACAACCACAAAAACGTGAAGTCACGCACAATGTCTGAAAAACAGATGGAGGAGTGACCGATGCATCCAATGCGAATCTGGCTGATCGCCCTGTTGACGTTGATTCTGAGTGGCTGCGGCTACAACACCCTGCAGAGCCAGGATGAGCAGATCAAGGCGGCCTGGTCGGAGGTGTTGAACCAGTACCAGCGCCGCGCCGATCTGGTGCCCAACCTGGTCAACAGCGTGAAGGGCTATGCCGCACAGGAAAAAGCAGTGCTGACCGAGGTGACCCAGGCCCGTGCCAGCGTTGGCTCGATTCAGCTCACCCCGGAACTGCTGAATGATCCGGCGGCCTTCGCCCGCTTTCAGGCCGCGCAGGGCCAGCTCACCAGCAGCCTCTCGCGCCTGCTGGTGGTGGCGGAGAACTACCCGCAACTGAAATCCGACGCCAACTTCCGCGACCTGCAAGCCCAGCTCGAAGGGACCGAGAACCGCATCACCGTGGCGCGCAACCGCTACATCAAGGCGGTGCAGGCGTACAACGTCACCGTGCGCTCACTCCCCTCCAACCTCACCGCGATGCTGCTCGGCTACCACGTGAAGCCCAACTTCAGCGTGGAGAACGAACAGCAGATCTCCACCGCGCCCAAGGTCGACTTTGCCCCGGCGCCCGACAGCAAATCCCGATGAACCGGCTCGGCCTGCCAAAAAGCATGGCCGGGCTGTTGCTGACAGCACTGCTCGGCATCGTCTGGATCAGCCATGCCGAGCTGCCGGTACCGCCCCTGACTGCGCCGGTCATCGACCAGACCGCCACCCTGACCCCGGAACAGCAGCGCAACATCGAACAGAGACTGCGCAGCTTCGAGCAGCGCAAGGGGAGCCAGATCGCGCTGCTGCTGGTCGCCACCACCCAGCCCGAGTCGATCGAGCAGTACTCGATGCGGGTGGTGGAGCAGTGGAAGCTGGGACGGGAGAAGATCGACGACGGCGTGCTGCTGATCATCGCCAAGGATGACCGGACCCTGCGCATCGAGGTGGGCTATGGGCTCGAAGGGGTGCTGAACGATGCCCTCAGCAAACGGATCATCAGCGAGCTGATCACGCCGCGCTTGCGCCAGGGTGATTTTTACGGCGGCATCACCGCCGGCATCGAGCAGATCATCCGGTTGATCGATGGCGAACCCCTGCCGCCCCCTTCCCAGCGCCCTGCCCGCGACCGTCTGGAAATTGCGAACCTGCTGCCGTTGCTTTTCATCATCGTGCTGATGGCCGGCGGCGCACTGCGCGCCTTGCTGGGACGACCACTCGGCGCGCTGGTGAGCGGCACGTTGATCGGCCTGCTCACCTGGTTTCTGGCCGGTGCGCTGCTGATTGCGCTGCTTGCCGGCATCGGCGCCTCTCTCTTCACCCTGCTCGGCCATGCAGGCCGTGGCCTCGGCGGTTTTCCCGGCGGTTTCGGAGGGCGCGGCGGTTTTGGCGGTGGCGGCTTCGGCGGTGGTTTCAGTGGCGGTGGCGGCGGTTTTGGCGGCGGAGGTGCATCCGGACGATGGTGACCATCAAACTCAAGCGCATCCTGACCCATCTGTGGAGCGGCGAGCGACCCCTGCGCCGCGCCTTTCCGGCCAGCGCGCTGCGGCAGATCGAGCAGGCGATCCAGCGCAGCGAAGCCTCGTACAGCGGCGAACTGCGGTTCGTGGTCGAGGCCGCGCTCGACATCGGGCCGCTGTGGGCCGGCACCAGCGCAGCGGATCGGGCGCTGGAGCTCTTCTCACAGTTGCGAATCTGGGACACCGAACAGAACAACGGCGTGCTGATCTACCTGCTGCTGGCAGAGCGCGATGTCGAGATCATCGCCGACCGTGGCATTCACCGCCGGGTCGGCAGCGCGGGCTGGGCGCAGATCTGCCGGATGATGGAGCAGGCATTCGGGCGTGGCGCCTATCTGGAGGGCAGCATTGCCGGCATCGAGGCGATTGCCCAGCAGTTGGCCCTGCATTTTCCGGCGCAGGATCAGGCCAACCCGAATGAACTGCCCGATGCCCCGCTGCTGCTGTGAAGCACACCGTGTCCATACCTTCAGACCCACCACAACCTGCCAAGACCCGCCCGCTTCGCCACCAGGCGCTCGATTTGCTGGCGCGCCGGGAACATGCGAGTCACGAGCTGGCGACCAAGCTGCTCGCCAAAGGGGGCGACCGAACGGAAATCGAAACGGTGCTGACCCAACTGCAACAGGAGGGGCTGCTGAGTGATGCCCGTTTTGCCGAAATGCGCTGTCGCCAGCGCCGCGAAGCCGGTTTTGGTCCACTGCATGTCAGCAGCGACCTGCTGGCGCGCGGCCTGTCACGGCAGTTGATCACTGAGGTCATCGATGCGGAGTCCGAACTCTGGCTGAGCGCCGCGCGCCATGCCAAACAGAAACGTTTTGGCCCGGGCCGCCCGCGTGACCCGGCGACCCAGGCCAAATGGATGCGCTTTCTGCAGGCGCGTGGTTTCACCCAGCGACAGATTCGCCACGCACTGCATGACACTGAAGCTGAAGAAGATTGATTCGGCATATAATTTTGCCGCCGGCCCGGCCTCGGCACCCCTTTTCACTCCAACAGGCAGACCATGAACAGCTCTGAACTTCGCCGCGCCTTTCTCGATTTCTTTGCCGAACAGGGGCACGAAGTCGTGCCGAGCAGTTCACTGGTGCCGGGCAACGACCCCACCCTGCTCTTCACCAACGCCGGCATGGTGCAGTTCAAGGATGTTTTTCTGGGACAGGATGTGCGCCCCTACCGTCGCGCCGCCTCGTCACAGCGCTGTGTCCGTGCCGGCGGCAAGCACAACGATCTGGAGAATGTCGGCTACACCGCCCGCCACCACACCTTCTTCGAGATGCTGGGCAACTTCAGCTTTGGCGACTACTTCAAGCGCGAGGCGATCCACTACGCCTGGCGCTTTCTGACCGAGCGTCTCGGCCTGCCCAAGGCGCGGCTGTGGGTCACCATCTTCCACGAAGACCAGGAGGCCGAGCGCATCTGGCTCGATGAGATCGGCATCGATCCACAACGGTTTTCACGGCTTGGCGACGCTTCAAACTTCTGGTCGATGGGCGAGACCGGCCCCTGTGGACCCTGCACCGAGATCTTCTACGACCATGGCTCCGAGGTGGCCGGCGGCCCACCCGGCTCGCCCGATGAAGATGGCGACCGGTACATCGAGATCTGGAATCTGGTCTTCATGCAGTTCAACCGCCTGCCCGATGGCCGGCTGGAGCCGCTGCCCAAGCCCTCAGTCGACACCGGCATGGGGCTGGAGCGCATCGCCGCGGTGATGCAGGGCGTGCACAGCAACTACCAGATCGACCTGTTCCGCCACCTGCTCGAAGCGGCGGCCCGCATCACCGGCCGGCAGGATGCCCACACCAACGACTCACTGAAGGTGATCGTCGACCACATCCGCTCCAGCAGCTTTCTGATTGCCGATGGTGTGATTCCCGGCAACGAAGGGCGTGGCTACGTGCTGCGCCGCATCATCCGCCGTGCGTTGCGACACGGCCACAAACTGGGCGTCAAACAGCCCTTCTTCCACCGGCTGGTGGCCGCGCTGGCGCAGCAGATGGGGGCGGCCTATCCGGAGCTGCCGGCCAGGCAGGCGCAGATCGAACGGATTCTGCTGGCCGAAGAGGAGCAGTTCAGCCGCACCCTCGACCAGGGCATGCGCATCCTCGACGAAGCGATCGCCCAACTGAACGGAGCCTGCATCGGCGGCGAGACGCTGTTCCAGCTCTACGACACCTATGGCTTTCCGCTCGACCTGACCGCCGACATCGCCCGCGAACGCGGCCTGCAGATCGACTCCGCCGGCTTCGAAGCCGCCATGCAGGCGCAGCGTGAGCGTGCCCGCGCCGCCAGCCAATTCGCCCTCGACAGCACCGCGCTGATTCGCCAGAGCGACCATGAATGCCTGTTCACGGGCTATGAACAGACCGCAGACGATGCCGAAGTGGTGGCCCTCTACCGCGACCATGAACCGGTCGAACGGCTCAGCCACGGCGAAACCGGCTGGGTGCTGCTCGATCGCACCCCGTTCTACGCCGAAGCGGGCGGCCAGGTCGGCGACCGTGGCCAGTTGCGTGCCGGCGGCGGCCGGGCCGAAGTGCTCAACACCCTCAAGCAGGGCAACAACCACCTGCACCAGGTGCGGCTGCTGCAGGGCAACCTCGAAGCAGGCAGCAGACTCACCGCCGAGGTCGACCCGGCACGGCGCCAGGCCACTGCCCTCAACCACTCCGCCACCCACCTGCTGCATGCGGCCCTGCGCGAGATACTCGGCAGCCATGTCGAGCAGAAGGGCTCACTGGTCGATGCGCAGCGGCTGCGCTTCGACTTCGCCCACTTCGAGGCCATCGCGCCCTCGACGCTGCGCCAGATCGAACAGCGGGTCAATGACGAGATTCGTCGCAACAGTCCGATCAGCGTCGAACTGCTGCCGATCGATGTGGCCAAGGCGCGCGGTGCGATGGCGCTGTTCGGCGAGAAGTACGGCGCCGAGGTGCGGGTGCTCACCATGGGCGACGGCTTTTCGGTCGAACTCTGCGGCGGCACCCATGCCCGCCGCACCGGCGACATCGGCCTGTTCCGCATCACCGCCGAAAGCGGCATCTCGGCCGGCGTGCGCCGCATCGAAGCGGTGAGTGGCGCCGCCGCGCTCGAACTGGCCCAGTACGAAGCCAACCTGCTGCGCGAACTGGCCCAGCAGTTGCGCGCACCAATCGACCAGTTGCCCGAGAAGCTCACCGCCCTGCTCGACGAACAGCGCCGGCTGGAGCGCAGCGTGCAACAGCTCGGCGCCCGACTGGCCAGTGCCGCCAGCGCCGACCTGCTCGACCGGCTGGTTCAGGTTCAGGATGTACCGCTGCTGGTGGCCGCCGTCGATGGCATGGAGGCCAAAGGGCTGCGCGACCTGCTCGACAAGGTGCGCGACAAACTCGGCAGCGGCGTGATCCTGCTCGCCTCGGTCAGCGCCGGCAAGGTCAACCTGATTGCCGGCGTCACCGCCGACCTCACTGCCCGCATCGCCGCCGGCGAGCTGATCAAGGCCATCACCGCCCTGATGGGTGGCCGCGGCGGCGGCCGCGCCGACATGGCACAGGGCGGCAGCGACCAGCCCGATGCGCTCGACGCCGCACTGGCCGAAGCGCCCGCCATCGTCGCGCGGCTGCTGTCGGCTTAGTGGGAGGCGACGATGCCGTGCTCGATCGACGCGGACTGGCCGCAATGTCGCGCGCAAGGCTCCGATCGGAGGATCGAACAGCTTCGGCGGCTTGGGAAAAGCGGGATCGGTCATCCGGAAAAATTTGGTTCGCCCAAATCGGCATGATCGGCGTAACCGCTTGAAACTCAGGGGCAGAGCTTGATTTGGGCGACATCTATCAACATGTTTGGGTTCGTCTAATTTACGTTAGGCCTGTTCTCTATGCACGATCTATCTGAAACGCCAGAACACAGAGGCCATGAACGGGAAGCGGTTCTATTCAACGCCGCGGTTCGTGCGCTAGGCGCTTTCGGCTATTCGACGCTGGAATTCGATATTGGCGGCAAGAAAGCACGGCGGCGTTATGTGTCAGCAATCGCTCCTAATGGAGAACCTGTAAACATCTGGATCAAAAGCGCCACACAATGGCCGGGTCTAGCGGAGGCCGTGCGTTTTCCTTGGAAAAAACTTTCTGTTTCACCTGATGGCTTGTCTGCAATCTCGGTAGCCTGCGAAGACGCCGCCAAACGAGGAGCAACACACTTTTTAGCTATCGTAGGCAACGACCGGTCGGGCGTATTGTCTTTTGCTCGGTTGTATTCCATAAGCGAAGTACCAACTCTGGCCGCAACTCAATCCACTCAAATCAACAGCGTCTTCTACCGTGCTCACAGTGCAGCGCTAATCCTTGAGGCGCGCGCTCCCGAGTTTGTAGAAGCAGCAAAGGCTGCCTGCGCAATTGGCGAAGACATTTTGTCGGCCCCGCACCGTGAGCAATCAACCGGCGCAACGCAAGTCGTTTTGCGCGCTCGAAGCGGCAACGTTTATCGCCGGGACCCGCGAGTTCGCGAGCAGGTTCTCAAAATTGCAAGGGGCCGTTGTGAGTGCTGTGGAGAGCTTGGGTTTCTTACTGAGAGCGGTGAGAGATATCTAGAAACACATCATGTTGTTGGTGTTTCTGAGCGTGGTCCTGATAGCCCGGATAATATCGTTGCTGTGTGCCCATTGTGTCATCGAAAGGCACACTTCTCCGCAGAGAAGACAGAGGTCGAACGAAAAATGCTGGAGGCAATTCGGCGGCGGGGGCGTCCCAGTGCAGCACAGGCCTAACACGACGCTCAACCTGACTCGCTACGTCGGTGCTTCGCGCCTCGTAGCTCGCAGGTTAGCTTTGCGTTAGGCATCAGAAACAGTTCTCGCGTCGGCGGCGGGAACTTGCCCTTTCGTGGCAACGTCAGTGGCCGAGATGTGATGAGCAACAATTGAGAAAGGGGGGTTCATGGACAACAGGTCGATCGTAGCGCTTGGCGCTGTGATGCTAATCGTCGGCATGGGGCTTGCGTTTTATTGGTATGAATACCGCCCGTCACAAATTCGGGCGGCTTGCGAGACGCAGTCAACCGAGCAGGCTGCGGAATTTCTTAGGCAAATTATGGGCAAGCAGGCTCCCAAGGGCTTACCAGAGGGTTTGTACAGTCAAGCCAACAAGGAAGCCTACTATCTGAGTTGCGTCCGAGAACACGGCCTTGAACGTTAAGGAAGTTCTCCATGGCGCGGTGATGCCTAACCCTTCGGTCAACCGGACCTTGCGCATAAAGCCGCGCAAGTCCGGCATAATTGGGGACACCTAATTGGGGACAGACCACGGTTTCCTGTTCCTGATCAGGAAAATCGGCGGCTTCCCGTTCGCGCGCCTGGGGTTGCGCGCACTACGCCTGCTTGACCCGCGCTTCAGGCAATGCCCAGCAGCGTCGCTGCGGTGCCGACGTCGTCCGCCAGTTCGCCGCCGGGAGCCAGATGCGCTTCGTCACCGGGCCGGTACTTGCCGGTTCTGACCAGAACGCCGCGCAGGCCAGCGGCCAGGGCGCCGTTGATGTCCGCTTCCACATCGTCGCCGATCATCGCGGCCGCCGTCGGTGGACAGCCCGCACTCTCCAGCGCAGCGGCGAACAGAGCCGGCGCCGGCTTGCCGAGCAGTTCGGCCTGCACGCCGGCGGCATACTCGAGCGCGGCGACGAAGGGACCGGCATCCAGCGACAGGCCGTCGCGCTCCTGAAAGTAGCGGTTGCGGCCGAGCGCCAGCAGCGGCGCGCCGGCCTGGAGCAGCCGAAAGGCCTGGTTCAACCCGGTGTAACTGAAGTGCTCGCCGGCATCGCCCACCACCACGGCGTTGGGTTCAGCCGTATCGAGACCGGCGAAGTCGGGCGCCAGGTCGGGGTGGATCAGCAGCAGCGGGCGCAGGCGGCGTGCAAGCAGCGTGTCCCGGGCGGCGGCGGCCGGCGTGAGGAGTTCATCCTCGGCAATGGCGATGCCGCGACCGGCCAGTTCGCCCTGCAGGGCGGCGCGGCTCTGGCGCGTGGTGTTGGTGACGAAGCGCAGCGCCAGACCGCTGGCGCGCAGCCGGGCCAGTGCCTCGAGCGCCCCCGGGATGAGGTGGTCGCCCTGGTAGAAGACGCCACCCAGATCGAGCAGCAGGGTGCGCAGCTTCATCGTTCAAACCTCCGTTTAGGCAGCGCCGGCGCCGTGGTCTCTTCGGCTCGGGGCGTCGGCAGACGCTTTCGAATTGGTCGCACTGGGCGCCAGCAAGGGTTGTGCCGGGTCGTCATGCTGGATGCGTCCGGTCATCGATCGGACGCCTGCCGGTGCCGGCAACGAGTCGTCACCTGAAAACCCGCCGACCTGGGATGCTGATTGCCGCGAGCAGGTGGCCGCCGAGTCATCGACCGCACTCTGGATGGTGGCGGCACTCTTTGAAACGGGCCATTCTCCAGAATGACCAACACTGCGGAACAGCTCAAACCGGCCCCATTTTTTTATTCATTTTTCATTTCCCTATAATGGCGGCCACTCGGGGCGCCAACAGCCCCGCCCTCGACTCTTGTTGGAGCTTACGGAGCATTGCATGCGTGATTCGCTGTTCATTCTGCTGCAACATCTGCTGCCGCAGAAGTTGCTGAGCCGGCTGATGGGGCTGTTGGCCGACCGGCCACTGGGCGCGCTGACCCAGTGGTTGATTCGGCTGTTCGTGCGGCGCTATCAGGTCGATCTGGCCGAGGCGGAGCCGTCGACACCGACCGGTTACGCCTCCTTCAATGCCTTTTTCACCCGGCCGCTGCGTGCGGGCGCGCGACCGATCGCTGCCGAGCCCCACAGCCTGGTCTCCCCGGCCGATGGCCAGATCACCGAGCATGGTCCGCTGCTCGGACAGCGGCTGGTGCAGGCCAAGGGGCGTCACTACACCTTGCAGGCGTTGTTGGCGGGCGATCAGCAGGCGGTGGAGCAGTTCCGCGATGGCGACTACTGCACGCTCTACCTCTCGCCACGCGACTATCACCGGGTGCACATGCCGGTCGATGGTCGTCTGACCAGCATGGTGCATGTGCCGGGACGGCTCTTTTCGGTCAATCAGCTCACGGCCGAGCGGGTCGAGGATCTGTTTGCCCGCAACGAGCGGGTGATCTGCCACTTCGACACCGACGAGGGGCCGTTGGCGGTGATTCTGGTCGGCGCGCTGATCGTCGGCAGCATCGAAACCGGTTGGGCCGGGGTGGTGACACCTCCCGGGCGCGGCATCAGCCGCTGGCAGGGTGGCACGCCGGTGGCGTTGAAGCGGGGCGATGAGTTGGGTCGCTTCCGGCTCGGGTCGACGGTGATCCTGCTGTTGCCACCCGGGCGCATGCGCTGGAATGCCAACCTCACACAGCAGCCAGTGCGCATGGGGCAGGCACTGGGGCAGTTCAAGGGTTGAACTCTGGCGGCAGTCAGGCCCGCTCGAAGGTGAAGGCGAGCACTTCGTCGATCCTGCGCTGACCGGTCGCCGCCATCGCCAGCCGCTCCAGCCCGAGCGCCACCCCCGCAGTCGCTGGCAGGCCAGCGGCAAGCGCCGCCAGCAGCCGCTCATCGACCGGCAGTTGCGGCTGGCCCTGCTGCTGACGGCGCTGGTTGTCGGCGATGAAGCGGCGACGCTGTTCATCGGCATCGGTCAGCTCATCGTAGCCGTTGGCGATCTCGATGCCATCGAGGTAGAGCTCGAAGCGGGCCGCGACCCAGACGCCACACTCATCGCGCCGCAACCGCGCCAGTGCGGCCTGCTCTGGCGGGTAGTCATGGATGAAGAGGGCCGGAATCGACGCCAGCCGCGGTTCGATCAGATGGGTCAGCAGCAGGTCGAGCCAGAACTGCCGGTCGCCCGCCACGGTGGGGCCCAGGTCGATCTGGCGGCGGGCGGTATGTTCCAGTTCTTCGGTCGGGGTGGCGAAGGGGTCGAGATCGAGGTGGCGAGCAAACAGTGTGCGGTAGCTGAGCCGTTCGAAGTGGTGACGGCCGGTCAGCTCGGCCACCAGTTCGGCCACCTCATCCATCAGCCGTTCGAGTGAAAAGCCGGGCCGGTACCACTCCAGCAGATGGAACTCGGGGTTGTGGCGGGCACCGCGCTCATGCTGGCGGAAAGCCTTGGCGATCTGGTAGATGGGGCCACTGCCCGCCGCCAGCAGTCGTTTCATCGCCAGTTCCGGCGAGGTTTGCAGAAAGCGCGGGAGCGGCTCGCCCTCGGTCACGACGAAACTGACAAGCTGCGGGTCGGTGGCGGTGGTGGTGCAGAGCAGCGGCGTGGTCACTTCGAGCAGCGCGCGCCGGGCAAAGAAGGCGCGCACCCGGCTCAACAACTCGGCCCACTGCCGCAGTGCGGCGAGGCTGGCACTCGGCTGCCAGTCGCCACCGGCAGCGGGTGCCTGACTCACTCCTTGACCCGGCTCTGGTAGTCGCCAGTGCGGGTGTCGACGCGGATCACCTCGCCCTGATTGACGAACAGCGGCACCTTGACCACGGCGCCGGTGCTGAGCCGGGCCGGCTTGGTGCCACCGGTGGCGGTGTCGCCACGGATGCCGGGGTCGGTTTCGACGATCTCGAGTTCGACGAAATTGGGTGGAGTGACTGCCAGCGGGGCGTTGTTCCACAGCGTGACGATGCAGACATCCTGCTCACGCAGCCACTGCACGGCATCGCCAACGGTGCGCTTGTCGACCGCGTACTGCTCGAAGCTGTCGTTGTCCATGAAGTGCCACTGCTCACCATCGGTGTAGAGGTATTGCAGGTTGCGGTCGGTCACATCCGCTGCCTCGAGCGTCTCGCCCGATTTGAAGGTGCGCTCCCAGACCCGACCGGTCTTGAGGTTGCGCAGTCTGACCCGGTTGAAGGCCTGCCCCTTGCCCGGTTTGACGAACTCGTTCTCGACGATCGCGCAGGGATCGCCATCGAGCATCACCTTGATGCCGGCACGAAATTCATTGGTAGAATAGTTCGCCATAAGCTCCTCTATTGATGATGTGTCGGACTGCGGGCAGTCGATGCGCGACCACAGCCGGAGATCATTGACCCCCTTGCCTGATTCAAAGCCGCCAATCATACCGCTATCGACCCACTGTTGGCACGGCCCATCCTGGCAGCAACTGCTGCGCGAAGCCCCGCTGTCGCTGCCCGAACTGGCGCGGCGGTTGAAGCTCGATCCGGCACAGTTGGCCGGCGATGCCACCACTGCCCGGCAGTTCACCCTGCGGGTGCCCGCGCCCTACCTGGCCCGCATCGAGCCGGGCAACCCGGATGATCCGCTGCTGCGACAGGTGCTGCCGGTGGCCGAGGAACTGCTGGCACGCCCCGGTTTCACCAGCGATCCGCTCGACGAAGCGCACCACTCACCGCTGCCCGGTGTGCTGCACAAGTACCGTTCGCGGCTGCTGATCGTCACCACCGGCGCCTGTGCGGTTCACTGCCGCTACTGCTTTCGCCGCCACTTTCCCTATCAGGCACACCAGCAGGGACGCACCGGCCAGCAGGCGGTGCTGGAGTATCTGGCTCACCACCCCGAGATCTCCGAAGTGATTCTGAGTGGCGGCGATCCGCTGTCGCTGAGTGACACCGTACTGGAGCGCTGGATCGAACAGCTCGCCCGCCTGCCCCAGCTACTCCGATTGCGGCTGCACAGTCGGCTGCCGGTGGTGATTCCGCAGCGGATCACCGCCGAATTGCTGGATATTCTCACCGGCAGCCGCCTGACCACGGTGATGGTGCTGCACAGCAACCACCCCAACGAGATCGACGGTGACGTGGTCAGCGCGGCGCAGCGGATGCGTGCTGCCGGCATCACCCTGCTCAACCAGAGCGTGCTGCTGCGCGGGGTGAACGACGATGCCGGAACCCTGGCCGAGCTGAGCGAGAAGCTGTTCGTGGCAGGCATTCTGCCCTACTACCTCCATCTGCTCGATCCGGTGGCCGGCGCGGCCCATTTTGCCGTGCCGGAACCCGAGGCCCGGCAGATCCACCAGTCACTGCTGGCGCGGGTGAGTGGCTATCTGGCACCACGGCTGGTGGTCGAGGTGCCGGGAGAGCGCAGCAAGCGCCCACTGGGCAGTTGAGCGATGACAACAGCTCACTCGGCACGCTGCCACTGATGAGAATCGGCACGGCCGCGTCCGGCGCGCTGCACAAAGCGGCCTATACTTGAAACAGCAACTCCCACCGCAGGCGGTTCGACCGGCTGTCCCCCTTCAGTGAGCGCCCGATTTTGGACTCGAAGCACCACATCAACGACCAGGTTCACTTTACTGTCGGCAAGCCCTCACGCGAGCGGCTCTCATTCTGTGCGGCCAATGAGGCGGCCATCGCTGATTGGATTGCCCATCTGCCCCTCACCAGTGTCGGCACCAGTGCGCGGCAAGTTTTCAATGCCTTGACTGAGCTCAACCAGCTGGTGACCACGGCGGCCGTCCGGCTGGCACTGCTGGAGCTGCTGCGGCCACCGACCCAACAGCTGAGCATGCTGCTGGAACGGCACTTCAGCAATCAGCCGCTGCAGCTGCGCAACGCCGCACTGGAGACCGCCCGATTGGCGCAGGCGATGCAAGCGCTGTTGTGGCGCGGTTACCGGCAGGTGCTGGTCGATGCCGACAACGAGGGGCTGCTCACCCCGGGCAGATCGGCCGCTGTTCCGGCGTTGGTGGTGAGCGCCATCGCGCGCGCCATCGCCGCCCAAAGCGAGATTCTGCTGCGCAGCAGTCAACTCTATGCCCCGACGCCAGCCGGTTTCTGGCAGGCGCTGCATCAACTCCATCTGCTGGCCGAACGGCTCGACTGCACGGCCGTGGAGGTGCCTGACCCACTGCTGCAACAGCGCAGTGGCCTGTCGATCGAGGCCGCCTACCTGCGTGTGCTGCTGTTCGACATCGCCCAACCTCAGCAGATGCGCCAGCAGAGTTGCCTGCCACTGTACCGCGCGCTCGAACTGTGGAGCCGCGAGGCGCGCTTGCTGCCACTGCAACAGACGCCTGCCAGCCACCACTTCCGGGTCGATCTGCAGAGCGACCTGCCGGCAATCTACACCGACCATGAGCGGCCGATTACGCCCGGCACATGGCGACTGCTCGACCTCAAACCGATTCTGGAGCGACTCGAACAGATCGCTGCGACACCAACCGATCAGCCTGGCCCGATCGAGCGCGAGCTTGTCGATCAACTGTTTGTCAGTTGGGGTGCGCGGGCAACCCGCCGGTTTCAACGCATCGAGAGCCATGAGCAGGTCGAGATCATCATTGGCCTGCCGAGCATCCATTTTCACTGCGCCAACCGGCTCGATTTCAGCGAATGGCTCAACCGCCTGCTGCCGCGGCTGGAGCTGACGCAATTGCCTCCTGAGAAAGGCTCCCCCTTCGCTGCACCATCCGCGGATGTCTGGGATGGTGCCTTTGATGCCAGAGAGAAGTTCAATCCGCTGATCCATCTGCAGTTGCCGCCAGTGCTGGAGTTCACGCGTCCCGTGACTGCGGCTGCCGAGCAGACGCTCCCACACCAGCCCAGCTACCCGATCCATCAGGTGCAGGTCGCCAACAGCAGTGTCAATGGCTACCGCCTGCGTTGGCACCAGTCGATTCCGGAGCGCATCCAGAACGGTACCCTGCTTGGCATTCGCACCGAGCCATCACTGCCCTGGAGCATCGCCACCGTGCGGTGGACTCAGCTCGATGAGCGCAGTCAGGCCCATGTCGGCGTCGAACTGCTGGGGCCCAATGCGACCGCCTGTGCGGTGCGCCTGGAGGGCAAACGGGGGGAGGTCACCGAATTCATGCGCGGCCTGCTGCTGCCAACGCTGCCGACCACCGGCCAAGCGGCCTCATTGTTGCTGTTCTGCAAGCCATTTCGCAGCAAGGACAAAGTCACACTCATCCAGCCCGGCCAAAGAAACAGCATCAAGCTGGTGCGCCAATTGCGTAAAAACCACACCTTCGCCCAGTTCGAATTCCTGGCGCTGCAAGCCTGCGCACGCACCGAGAACACGGAAAAAATCGAGCGGAATCTGCCAATCCCTGCATCCGGTTTCGACCAGCTATGGCAGATTCTCTGATCCGGCGCGCGAAGCTGCGCCACCCTCTCTCCAGCTGTGCGCGCCGGTCATGACGGTCACGCGGCATGGTTGAACGCACCCTTTTGCGGCTGTTGGTGCTGGATGGCGAGGATGACTTCGCCCAACTGGCCATCAACCGCCTGCGCAAGGCGGGGCAGCCGCTGCGTGCCCAGCGCATCGAGGATGAACTCCAGCTCGAGCGCGCATTGATGCAGCCCGATGAGTGGGATCTGCTGCTGGCCCCCGAGCACGACCTGGTCGCCCGCATCACCACGCCCCAGCAGAAGC
>ERZ795044.1365-NODE-1365-length-22208-cov-5.188552_pt1 | contig 22208 bp, 16 predicted proteins | sample MGYA00375128_ERZ795044 | MGnify/ENA primary metagenome ERZ795044 (study PRJEB30173, sample SAMN05720213) | anaerobic digester metagenome | isolation source: active sludge of municipal wastewater-treating anaerobic digesters | place: USA | collected 2014-12-22 ... | reverse complement strand
CTACAGTAGTACTTCGTAATCGTCGTATCGTTTTATTATGAACATTTGGCAATATTTTATGTTCGTACATATCAATGGTTCCAATAGCACTGCCTATAACAATGCCCGTTTCATAGTCGGGTTTATTATCAAAACTCTCAGGTATCTCAAGTTGAGCGTTTTTCCATGCTTCAAGTCCGGCACAAACAGCATATTTAACAACTTTGCTGGCATCGGAGAGTAAAAATTGTTCAATATAAGGGAAAAAAGGAGCTTCTTCGAGCGAAACCAGCCCCCCAACTTGACAACCAAAACCAAGCTCTTGAAGTTGTGCTATTTTTTGTATTCCATTTTTCCCCTTTAGCAGCGACTGGTTAAAGGTATTAACATCATTTCCAATGGGAGACAATACTCCAATTCCCGTTACAACCACTCTTCTATTTGTCATAAATTATAAAATTACATTGAATTCTGGACATTGCTATAAGTTGTTGATTTGAATCATATAAATGAGCTAAAGATGAAATGTGATTGTTTCTTAAATATTGCAGTTCAGCTTCAATGGTTACCAACGAATTTGGGTATAGTGGCTCAAAAAAATTTCCTTCCATAAGTCCTAAAACCGGATCAAAGCGATGGTTGTTTTCATGCAAACCAAGTAAATAGATGCCATGCAAAACACAGCCGACTTGCCCCATACATTCAAGCATTATTGCACCCGGAGTAATGGGTTTATATATGAAATGCCCCTGATAAAAGAAAGCTTTTTCGTCAAAGTAATAAGATGCGACCAATTTTTTTTCGTCTATTTCAAGAATAGTGTCAATAAATAAAAATGGTTCTGCATAAGGAAGACGAGCTAATAATTTTTTGTATAAATCGTTAGAAGACATGTTGTTCTCCTCCATCAATATGGATTATTTCGCCGGTTAACCATGAAGTGTTTGCATCGATTATGGCCATAATTAACTGTGCTACATCATCGGGAGTAGTTAAGCGTTGATGTGGATTTTTTTTGCTTACTTTTTCAATAAATTCATTCGCATTTGGAAAAACTCGAATAGCTTTTGTGTTAACTACGCCCGGACATAGTAAATTAACCGAAATATCGTGGGGTGCCAATTCTACTGCCATATAACGACACAAGGTTTCAAGCACAGCTTTAGCTGCACCAACAGCTGCATAATGCGGAATAACTTTGTGACTGCCATCGCTGGTAAAACCTAAAATTTGAGCACCCGGTGCGAGCAAATGCTCATTAAATAACCATTGTGTCCATGTAGCAAAGCTAATGCCCATAGATTGAATGGTGTATAGTAAATCTTCTTCGTTCATCGAATTATTTTCGCCAAAAAGCGGTTTAATATGACCATCGGCGACAGAATGTAAAAATACTTTAACAGAGTTTTTTGGTAATTGATTTAACGATTGCTTTATTTGTTCTTTCCCATCTAATGTATTGGCATTGGCATTTAATGTAATAATTTGTATTCCTACCGGTTTCCATTTTTCAATATCATCTATGAAAGATTTTGTGCCGATTCGACCATCCCGATGAACTAAAAATAAATGATATCCCTTTTGAGCAAGCTTTTTTGCCGAAGCCAGTCCCATTCCGCTTGAACCTCCCAAAATAATAGCCCAGTAATTCTTTTCCATTATGTATTTTTTTTACAAATTTAGCTAAATATTCTAATTATCAAAAATATCAACTTAATATAAATATTTTATCAGTACTTTTGGTAAAAATATTGCAACTATATGTTTCAATTTAGAGTCTTAATAAAGATTTTATATAAATACTAACAATGTTTCATACGCTTTATTTAGAGACAACAAGAAGGTGTAATTTTCGCTGCGAGTATTGTTCGAGTGGTTCTAACCAACCAAATAAATGGGAAAACGATAAAAGTGCCGACGATATTATTCGATATATTTTAGAGCCGGCAAAGGATGTAGGGACTACCTTTATCGACTTCTCGGGGGGAGAGTTTTTTCTAAGAAAAGATGCTCTTTTATTATTAGAAACGGCTCATCGAATGGGTTTTAAAATAGGCATTTCGACGAATGGTTCGCTTTTAACGGAGGAGTTGGTGATACAATTAAAACATTTATTAGACAATAATTTGTTGATTTCGTTGGGAATTAATTCATTTGATGAGGAAAATAAAGCTACTCGCTATCGTGAGATCGAGTTGTTTTTAGAAAAGTTAGACCTATTGCAGAAATACAATATAAATGTAAATATATCGGTTACGATGGGACGTTTTAATTGCGAAACGTTTAATAACACAATAGCTAAAATCCGTTCCATGAGTTTGCCCTTTAATCGAATTCCCTTTACCCCAAGAAATTCACCACATAAAGAATTAATGTTTGATAAAGAAATTCTGAAGAATTATTTGTATCCGGCATTAATGAAATCGCATCACGGGTTTGTGAGTTTTGTCCCATTTTTTTTAAACCCGAATGATTATGAAGCATTAACAGGCGAAAAGGCATTTCAACATCCGGTTCCTGCTCATCCATCGATTGGTTGTTGGGTAGGGTCGTTTTATGCCGTTAATCCGGCAGGTGATGTTGCTCCTTGCCCTTTACTTTCCGATAATATGTCGGCAGGAAATGTTTATACACGCCCATTAAAAGAGATCTTGTACGAATCGGATTTAATGAAAAAAATTGTTCATCGACCTTCGCTCGGAGGAAAATGTGGCAAATGCAAATATAATTGGACATGCGGAGGTTGCCGAGTTATGGCTTATTACCATACAGGCGATGTTTTTGGTGAAGACCCAACTTGTTTTATTGATGAAATAAGTCCTGAAGAATTAGAAAAATTTGAAAAGCAAACGCGAAAACATTTTAGAAACTATGTGCGAATGGACGAATTGAGCCGCTCTATAATCAGGCAAAAAGCAGAATAGCTATTCTTTAAATCCGATTAATATAGAAACACAACCGCTAGCTGCTACGGCAACTTCTTCCTCTACTTGAGGAACCCTAACTTGTACAATAAGTTGTTGTGTAGCATTGGAATGAAAGTCCCAAAAATTTACATAGTCGTGTTCTTTATTATAAAATAAAGTGTTTCGTTCGGAATCTAAGAGTTTAAACTCGATCTTCCCTAAGTTTTCTTGTGAACATACAAAAAGCCTGTAATCTTGTCCTTTATAAAAAGTTACCACAAGCTCTGCAACATCACCTGGATTTAGTACGGCCATGTTCAGTTGTCCATTGTATGTAAAAGGCTTAATTTGAGGAACACATTCTTTCTTTGTAAAACCTTTACATTGAGAAAAAGCAGCACCCGTTCCCAATATCATTGCCAATATGAATATACTAATTGTTTTCATAATTTTGTTCATTAGAATTTCACAATATTTGTACGTATTTGTTTCGCTAAGGTTTTAATTTTATCAAACGTTTCTTTACTAAAATCAACTTTTGCAACACTATAAATGGTGGTCATTTTTTTGTCTTGATCGGTAACAACATTTCCTTTTACGTATTCAATGTTTACGTTATCGTAAATTGATTTTAAGTCTTCAAGCATAGGTAAGTATGTTTGTAAATCTTTATCTTCGGGATAAGCTTTAATCAGCTCAATCATATTACCAAGAGAGTATTTTTGTTCGCCAATTCTATCGACAATTTCTTTATTCGATGGGTTTGCATAATCGGCTATTTGAGTTGCAATATATAGCGATTCAATCCATCCACCAAGAATAACTAATGTTGCGGTATTGCCGCGATCATTGTCTTTTAAATAACTGTCGGCCGAAGCATATGTTTCAGAAATAATTTGAAGCAATGAGTCTTTGTTGTCAATATTTTTTTCCATACGCTGAATAGCTCTTGAACCTTGATCTTCGGGTATTTCTATTGCATCGCAGAGTTTTTTTATGGACGATAAATAATTAATGGCTAATTGTATTTGTTCAAACAAACGAACATATGATAAGTCGCTGCCATATACACCAAGTAGCAATGCTTGTTTTGAAGTTGAGGTGTATTTTTCGATGCCTTTGTAAGAACAAAGAACGTCGCTTTTAAACTGAGCTCCGCTTCGTTGGATAACCGAAGACATTTCGATGGGTGATGGAACATTATAAAATATTTTTTTTACACGATTCGTATGAACCGTGTCTTTGTTAAATGTTGTTGAATCGTTGTCATTAAGGCTTTGGTTTGAGTTGTTATTACAACTCCAAAAGAAAGCGGCGAAGGTTATGATTAAAAAAGTAATCTTTTTCATAATAGGATAAAGTTAAATTTTGATACAATAATACAAAAAATAAATTATTAATTTATTTTTTTTGGAAAAATTTTGTTATAGAAAAGAATAATTAAAACAACGCCAACAGTAATAGACGAGTCGGCAATGTTGAAAACCGGTCTGAAGAAAATAAATGGTTCATTTGCCCATATAGGAAACCACGAAGGGAAGTGCCCTTCGATTAAAGGGAAATAGAGCATATCAACCACTTTTCCGTGAAGAAAAGTGCCATATCCGCCTTCGTGAGGGAATAACTGTGCCAATTGTCCTTCGCTGCTACTATAAATTATACCGTAAAATAAACTGTCGATGATGTTTCCAACGGCACCTGCCCAAATAAAGGAAATGGCGCTTATAAAAATAATTTTTGCTTTTTCTTTTATTAAGCGAACAAGGTACCATCCAATAGCAATGGCTGCTATTAATCGTAAAAGAGAAAGAATAAGCTTGCCAACATCGCCGCTTGAAAGTGTGAGTCCAAATGCCATTCCCGGATTTTCGGTGAAGTGAATATAAAACCAATCAAAAATTTTATAATCTTCGCCTAACATAAAATGGGTTTTAATATACCATTTTAAAATTTGGTCGAACAATAGGATGCCAAGAATAATTCCTGCCACGATATAAATTCTTTTCTTCATATTATACAAGCTTGTCTAATTCGTCCAACTGATTGGTTTTATTAATATTTCTTTTCCGTTTGGCTGTTTCTGTAAAGTATTGATGTTTTCTTATAAATTCGTATTGCATTTTATTCCACGCGTCAACAGAGCGAATTTTTCCACGCTCAAAAAGTTCACGGAATAAGTTTTGCGAGACGGGAATAAAATCACTACGTCCTAAGTAATCCAGATCGGCATCGCAAATTATTTGCTCTAAGTGGTCTTGGGGGTCGGGTGGAAATTTTGTTGCTAAAATCAACCGACATATAATGTCAATCTGATCCTGACGATATCCGTATTGTGGCAATATTTCACGAGCAAATCTTACTCCTAATTCTTCGTGATCGTCGTATCCTTTCATAAAGCCGGTATCGTGCAACAAAGCGGCCGTTTTTAATAGCAACAATTCTTCTCTGCTAACCTTTTCGCCCAAAGCAAGCATTTCAACCTGTGTTATTACGTCAATGGTATGTTTTAAGTCATGGTAATATAAATTGTTTGGTAATGATTTTTCTAATTTAAGCAATACAAACTCTTCCAGGTCATCGTATTTTAAGAATTGAAGTTTGAGTCGGAATTTATCATTGGGTTCGTTCGGATTTTCGGGCATTGCCATTTCTTTTTTTATGCCTTTTACAAAGTACATGTCGATTTCGCCTTTGTGTTTTACCGGTAATTTGCCTCGGTATTCGCATTCAAAATAGTCTTTAATTCTTCCGTACACATCTCCGGATACGTTTATTTCTCCGGCAACGCTTGACGACTCCATGCGTGAAGCAATGTTAACCGCATCGCCCCATATATCGTACGAGAATTTTTTGCTTCCAACCACCCCGGCAACTACGGTACCCGAATGAATCCCAACCCTGATTGACCATTGATATTTGAAAATTTCTTTGTTGTTTTTGATGAAATGTTGCATTTTAAGGGCAGCTAACGTAACGTCAATAGGGTTGGTTCTGTTTTTCTTAGGAACGCCACCGGCACACATATATGCATCGCCAATCGTTTTGATTTTTTCTACTCCATATTGGTCACAAATGTCGTCGAAATTTTTAAACACCAAGTTTAGTTCGTCTATAAGCATTTCGGGGCTCATTTGCTCTGTAATATGCGTAAACCCTTGAACATCGGCAAATAAAACAGAAACCAACGAGTATTTTTTCTTTTCTACAAAGCCATTTTCTTTTAACGATTGAACCGTTTCTTCGGGAAGAATATTGCGAATAAGCTCATCTACTTTTTCTTTTTCTTCGGCAAGTTGTTTAGTTCTAATATTCAGCAAGGTTTCAATATGATGTTTTTCCTGTGCAAAAGAATAGGCTCGCCACTGGAAAATCATGAGCACTAAGCTTGCCAATAAAATTATGTATATTAAATATGCATACCATTGCCTGTAAACGGGAGCCAGGATTTTAAAATGATAAACCATTTCGTTAGAAATCGTACCATATATATTTTTAGCACGAACATGAAAAACATAATTACCTTCAAATAAGTTGGTGTATTCCTTAAATGTATTGGTTGTCCAATCTGACCAATTTTTATCGAATCCTTCTAAATAATACTGATATTGAATATTGTTTTTTGCATCAAAATAGGGTGCAATAAAATCGAAACGAATATTATGATTTTTATAATTAATAAATACTTGTTCGTCGTTATTTGACCATGTGGATGAGGCTACAATGGTATCGTTACCGGCAATAAATGAAGATAAAAACAGTGATAATTTGCTGGTGTCTTGTGTTAATTTTTTAGCATCAAAGCGAATTAAACCATCAAATGTGCCAAACCAAGTTACTGCATTTAAATCTGGAAATATTGATTCTATTGTAAACTCTCTGATAACTTTGAAAGGATTTTTTACAATTTTGTATTGATTCTTTTTTAAATAAAATGCAACACCTGTTTCTTTTTCATATATTCCTTCTTTTCCGGAACTATACCAAATATTATGATAGTGATCTTCTTTAAGCGGGAAAATCCAGGTTTTTAGATCAGGAATTAAAAATGTGTCGGCAACAAATGATTTGTTTGCATAATCAAAAAGAAAGGGTCCACTTTGTGTACTGAATAAAACACCTCTTTGTGTTGAATAAACGTCAACCCAACCGATATTTGCAGGGAATCCTTTTCCTGTTTTATAGTGCCCAATGGTTTTAACAGAATACTTTTCCAAATCGATCGAAACATTATAAACTCCATTATAATCTGAGCCCAGCCAGTAGCTGCCTTGTGCATCTTTAGCAATGGTCCGTGTGTGGTCGAAAAAATCTGTTTTAAGCTGACGAAATATAGGTTTGTTGTTTTTAAATTCAATGATCCCTAATCCGTTATTAAGGCAAATAACAATTTGTTTGTAAGTTGAATCAATAGCTAAAAAATCTTCAAAAATATGCTCTTTATTTACAACTTGTACTTTATCGTTTTTGTCTATAAAATATAATCCATTATCGGTACTTACAAGTAATCCGCTTGGTGTGGCAAGAAGTTTATTACAATCGACCTGAATTTCTTTTACCAATTTAAACATGTTTCCATGAACGGTTTGCTTTTGAAAATTCGTTTTATCTAAATAGCGAAGCCCTTGTGTAGTAGCAATATAAACCTTATTGTTAAATCGGCAAATGTCGGAAACGCCACCCTTTACACCATTTACTGTTGAAAAATATGAAAATGCAGAATAGATTTCTATTCTAGAGAGTCCATTATTCAGTGAAACCCATACGTTGTTCCATTTGTCTATAAATAAGTCATTTATATTGTCATTTAGCAGCAGGTTGTCGGTTGATAACTCAAACAATGCACGCCCTTTTGTGTTCATGCCAATAATCCCTCCTCTGTGTGTGCCAAAAACATAAACAGAGTCGGGAGTCATGATAAAGCAAGAGTACTGATGTTCGTCTAAATAGTCTTCAATTTCATTTGAAAAAGGAACAATTTCTCCCGTTTTATTTAATATAAAGATAGATTTTTCGTTCCTGAATTTAATTAAAAATTTGTCGTAATACGGTATAAAGAACTCTATAATTTTATTATTGAGTGATTGAGAACTTAGCCACAAAATCATATTGCCATTGGCATATTGATACAATCCACCTGGTTCTTTGAATACAAAAAGTTTATCGTTGATGGTATATAGCTCCAGTAAATTTGATGTGCTATCGATGACGTTTATATTTCTGCCATTGTATGAATACAAGTAAGAGTAATTTCCAATAAAAAGGATTTCGTTTCGGTAGCTTATTAGAGAAGAAACATCGCCAATTTTTTCTTTTAAACGTTGTGATGGAACTAAGGAGTGAAATTCGTACTTGTTTTTTTCGCCTTGTGTTACTATACCAAAGTCTTTGTATAATCCTGCATAAACATTGCCTTTTTTGTCGCTGCAAAGCCTTGGAATACCTTGAGCCGGTATCAAGTTCCAGTGAATTCCATCGTATTGAAGAATACCGCTTACATTGCTAATAAAAAAGATTCCTTGATTATTTTGTGTTATAGCAAAATTTTGACTTTCGTATCCATATGCTTTGGGTGGAATATTTTGAATTAAAGGGAAACCTGTCTCATCAAATTGAGCAAAAAGACGAGCATAGGAAACAATGAAAAATAATATTAATAAATATTTTAACAATTCAGTAAATTTTTATTAGCTTTGCCAAAATTAAACCACAAAGTTAATCTTTTATTGATATATCAAAAAAAGTTGTTTATGGAAAAAAATAAAAAAACGCTATTAGTCCCCTGCGATTTTACTGAGGTTGCTATAAATGCTTTACAGCATGCCGTTATTTTAGCCAAAAAAATTAATGCTAAGATTGTAGTATTTAATGTAGTAAAGAAGGAAAAAGAAATAGTTGATGCCATAGAACAGTTGAAATCATTTGTTTCAAAAGCCTCGTTACCCGGTGATGTAGAAATAGAATTTGCGGCAAAAGATGGAACTATTTACGATGCTATCAAAGAAAAAGCCGACGAAATTTCGGCCACCTTTGTTGTTATGGGAACTCACGGAATTACAGGCATGCAAAAACTGATTGGCAGCAAAGCATTAAAAGTTATTGCTAATTCAATTATTCCATTTATTGTTGTTCAAGATAAGCCTTCAGGTGATGTTTATTTCTCAAAAATCGTAGTCCCCGTTGATTTTACGGTTGAAAACAAGGAAAAATTAAAATGGGCACACTATATTTCAGTTTACTTCAACTCTACGATGGTTTTATACGTTGTAAATATTACCGACGAAGTATATTTGAAAAAAGTAAAAGCCAATTTGCTTTTTGCTAAAAAATATTTTGAAGAACGCGAAATAAATTATGAAATTCACATAGCACCTTCTGATAAAAAATTTGAAGAGGCCATTATTGAGTTTTCAAATACAATTAAGGCAGATGGCTTGCTTATTATGACAACCAAAGATCCACGCTTTACCGATTTTATTTTTGGTGCCGAAGAGCAAGAGATTATTGCAAACAATGCTAAAATTCCGGTAATTTGTATAAATCCGCGTACCGATACCAAAAAATTCCAAAGCTTCCATTAACAGCAGCATTTTTTTTAAAATGCTTTAAATCCAATAATCTCTCTTACTTCATTTAATGTTTTTGAAGCACTTGCACGTGCTTTTTCCTCTCCCATACGAATAACCTTTCTAAGGTAATCATGATCGTTTGATAATGCTTCGATTTTTTCTCTGATTGGATTTGTAAAAAGTATAATATCTTCGGCTATTTGCTTTTTCATATCGCCATAACGGATAGAACAATCATTGTATTTTTCTAAGAAATATTGATACGTATCCGGGCTTGACATTACTTGCATAATTTTAAAAAGATTGGAAACCGATTCGGCCATAGGTTGATTGGGTTCGGTGGGACCACTGTCGGTAACGGCTTTCATTACTTTTTTGCGAATAATTTCGGGGCTGTCGGCTAAGTTGATGGCATTCCCTTCCGATTTTCCCATTTTTCCGCTTCCATCTAAACCCGGTATTTTTACAAGTTGTTCACCAAAATTATAAGCAACAGGTTCGGGGAAATAATCTACACCGTACATTCTGTTGAAACGAGCAGCGAAGTTTCGTGTCATTTCTAAATGTTGTTCTTGGTCTTTTCCGACCGGTACCTTATGTGCTTTATGAATAATAATGTCGGCTGCCATTAAAACAGGATAGGTCAATAATCCGGCGTTTACGTTATTGGGTTGTTTGCGAGCTTTTTCCTTAAATGTTGTACAGCGTTCCAATTCGCCCAAATAAGCATTCATGTTGAGTAACAGATAAAGTTCCGTTATTTCACGAACATCACTTTGGCGATATAAAACCGACTTTTCGGGGTCGATGCCACATGCCAAATACTCAACCAATACTTGTTTGGTGTTTCCAAAAAGATTTTCGGGAGTGGGATGCGTAGTCAGCGAATGAAAATCTGCAATAAAGAAATAACAATGATGTTGTTCCTGAAGTTTCAGAAAGTTTTTAATTGCTCCAAAATAGTTGCCAAGGTGAAGGTTACCTGTTGAGCGAATACCACTTACAATAATTTCTTTCATTTAGTTAAGTTTTATGCGATTTGCAAAGGTATCTAAAAAAATGTTATCGAATAAATAATAGTTCGCGATATTTAGGAAGAGGCCAATATTGGTTGTCAACAATTAATTCGATCTTATCTGCATGATATCGAATGTTTTCCATATATGGTTTGACCTTTGTTGAATACAGCTGAGCTTTTATACGAATATTGCTTTCTGCATTCGCGTTTTTTCGTTCGTTTTCCATTTCATTTTTTAACTTATAAATGGCTTGTGTATGTTCGTTCAGTTCATTTAATAATTGTTGGTGCATAGCATATTGAGAATCATTAACTTGAAGCATTTTATATTTTGTGATGATGTCGAGCAATAATTGTTCGTATTTTAGTGATGCAGGGATAATGTGATTATCAATTAGATTTCCTAAAACCCTCGATTCTATTTGAAGTTTTTTAATATAAAATTCAAGGCGTATTTCATACCGAGCTTCTAATTCGTAATTTTTAAACACCGAATGTTTTTGAAATAATTCGATGCTTTTTGGACTAATGTATGCTTTCAGCGCATCAACAGCAGAGTTTGTTGTAGATAGTTTTCTTTTTTTAGCCTCATTGAGCCATTCTTTTGAGTAACCATTTCCATCAAATACAACCTTTTTTGATGCAGAAAAGAAGGTTTGAATGGTTTTTAAAAGCGCCTCTTCTTTTGCTTTTTTTAAGTTAATTTTAAATAGGTTTTCAAATTCTGTCATTTGTTCGGCAACGGCAGTGTTTAGAGCAATAAGAGCAGCAGCAGGATTGGCAGACGAACCTACAGCTCTAAATTCAAATCGATTGCCGGTAAAAGCAAAGGGTGAGGTGCGATTTCGGTCGGTGTTGTCGAGCAAAATCTCGGGAATACTACTAATATCGAGATTTAAAGCCTTTTTGTCCGAAACAGTCATATTGTTTTTTGATACCGTACGTTCAATTTCTTCTAAAACAGACGAAATGGTTTTACCCAAGAAAACACTTATAATGTTGGGTGGAGCTTCGTTTCCGCCTAAACGGAATTCGTTTCCTAAAGAAGCAACCGCTGCCTTAAGCAATTCTGAATGCTCATATACCGCTTTTATAACGATTGCAATAAATGATAAAAATCGTAAATTGCTTTCAGAAGTGTGTCCCGGAGATAGTAAATTTATTCCATTCTTCGTCATTAGCGACCAATTGCAATGTTTTCCCGAGCCGTTTATTCCTGAAAAGGGTTTTTCGTGCAATAAGACTTTAAAATTATGTCTTTCGGCAACCTTTCGCATAATATCCATTAAAAGAATATTGTGGTCGTTGGCTAAATTTGCCTCTTCGAATATAGAAGCACACTCAAACTGATTGGGTGAAACCTCGTTATGTCGTGTCTTTAATGGGATTCCCAATCGCCAAGCTTCTATTTCCAAATCGGACATAAAAGCCTTAACACGTTCCGGAATGCTTGCAAAATAATGATCTTCGAGTTGTTGGTCTTTTGCTGATGCATGTCCAAGTAAGGTTCTGCCGGTTAGTATAAGATCGAAACGAGCATTGTAAAGCGACTCATCGACCAAGAAATATTCTTGTTCCCAACCAAAAGTAACCGTAGCGTTTTGAGGTTTTTCAAAAAAAATAGAGGTGAGCGAATACGTTGCTTTTTCGATTGCTTTAAGCGATTTGAGTAGCGGCATCTTAAAATCAAGAGCTTCGCCGGTGAAAGAAATAAAAATGGATGGAATACAGAGCGTTTTGCCAAGAATAAAAGCAGGAGAAGACGGATCCCATGCAGTATAGCCCCTTGCTTCGAAAGTGCTGCGAATGCCACCGCTTGGAAAGCTCGATGCATCGGGCTCTTGTTGAACCAGTTTATCACCCGAAAAATTTTCAATTATAAATCCATCTTTGTCCGGTTCGAAAAAAGTATCGTGTTTTTCGGCACTGGCTTCGTTTAAGGGCTGAAACCAGTGTGTGTAATGCGTTGCTCCGTTTTCTATTGCCCATGTTTTCATGCCTAAGGCAATTTGGTCTGCAATTTTTCGGGAAATTCGTTCGTTGTTTTCTATAGAATGAAGAATGTGTTGAAATGCTTCGGATGATAAATATTTCCGCATTTTAGTTTTGTCAAATACACATCTCCCAAATTCTTCGGGGATTGATTTTGTTTGTATTACAGCTATTGGCTTATGCTTGAACGACTCTTCTAATGAACTAAAACGTAAAGTATTCATGTTTTTGCCCGCAAAAATAATCGTTTTTTTTAAAGAACTATTAGAAAAATAAGCATGACTATTTATTGTTATTTAAAACCACCAAAAGTCATGTCGTAAAACACTAAATATCAATAAAATAAAACAATACAAAAAAAATACAAAAAAATGATAAAGATTGAAAAAAATGATTTAATTTTGGTTTCTTAAAATTTATAGGCTATGACAAACGAAGAAACCGAAAAAAATTTAGAAGCTGCACGTCAGCTTATTGAAAAAATTAAAGAACAATTAGGTTACGAAAATGAAAAAATAGAGGAGTTTAAATTAAAAATGTATCGCGAAAATGACTTTAAAGTAAGCAAATTTCAAGCTTACACCGGTCCTAATTTTTATTTGGATCGTGCTGCCTTGGTTTTTAATATATTTATTTCACCCATAGGCGATAGTGTAAATTTCTACAAAGAACAAATTTCAAAAGTTTTTCCGAAAGCTACGGAATGGGAAACTCCTTATGTTATCGATTTGTTCTGCAAGGTTTTACTCGAAACGTTGAAAATGGATATTGACTTATTTATAAATAAATATTCCATTTCGACCGATGGCGACGAATATGTTGTTGCTATTGAATACCTTGATAAAAAAATTGCAAAAGAAGCTGTTTATTTAGTTTCAGACTGGTTTTATGCCATTTCAAACGATGATGATTTCGATTTTACAAAACAATGGCTTGATTTACAAGCAAAATTCGATAAAACGTTGTTTGGTGGACCCACTATTTATTCGTTAGTCGAAGCCGGTTTAAAACGCGATATTCCGGTTATTTATCTTTTTGAAGAAAACCAATTTATGTGGGGTTATGGCAAAAAACAATTAAGAGGACGCTCCACAACCTTTCACAATGACGGAATAAAAGATACCGAGTTCACTATGTATAAAGATATGGTAGGCGATTTTCTTGTAAAATGTGGTTTCCCAACTCCGCAAGGAACAAATTGCTATACCGAAGAAGAAATATTAGAAGCTGTTCGTAAGTTATCTTTCCCTGTAGTTGTCAAGCCCGTTGCCGGACATAAGGGGCAAGGAGTTACAACCGGTATAGAAAGCGAAGCACAAGCTATCGAAGCATTTAATAAAATAGTTAAAGCGGCTCAGGAAGAAGGTGTAAATTTTGATGGTGCTCTAGTACAACAGCAAATATACGGAACAGACCACCGCTTATTAGCAGTTGGCGGAAAATTCGTTGCAGCTCTCGAACGCGTTCCTGCTTATGTGGATGGCGACGGAACCAATACAATTGAAAAACTAATTGAAGAAGAAAATAAAAAAATTATTCGTTTAGACAATGCTCGTTCACCATTATGCAAAATTAAAATCGACGATAATTTAGTCGAATTCCTTAAATTACAAGGGTTAACACTAAACGATGTTCCTAAAGCTGGCGAACGTATTACATTGCGTCGTGTTGCTAACATTTCAGCCGGTGGTGTTTCTATCAATGTTACCGATAAAATTCATCCACTCAATGTAAAAATGGTTGAAGATATTGCTTCGTATTTTAATGTACGCTGTTTAGGTATTGATGTCTTGGCTCAGGATATTTCTAAACCGTGGACAGAAGGCAATTTTGGTATCATTGAAATCAATGCCGGTCCCGGTGTATTTATGCACTTAGCACCTGCATATGGCGGAAGTATTGACGTGCCAGGTAAAATCATTCTTTCACACTTTAAACGGCCAGAAAATGCTCGTATTCCAATTATTGCAGCAAACTTTGTGTCGCAAGAATTTGCTAATCTCTTAAATGCCAAATTGCACGAAATAAAACCCTCTGTATTTTTTAGCAGTTTAACCCGTAAAGGGGTATATTTTAATGGTGAATATTTTTACAACAACCCCAACCACGATGCAAATGTTGAAAACCTATTGCGTCATCCGAAAGTTGATTTTGCTTTAATTGCTCATGAATCAGACGATATTTACGATTTTGGACTAGTTCATGTTGGAGCCGATTTGGTTATTTTAGACGAACCTCGTTATTCTGAAGAAAAAACACTTCTTGGTCAATTGCTCCCCGGTGGCAATGTTGTATGGATTGAAGGAAATCAAATCTACCTTAAAAACAATGGCGATGTACTCAACTCAACAACATTTGACGAAAACAATCCGGATGATAAAGAACAAAAACTATTATCCATTATTGAGCCCTTACTACATGACTTAATCAATAAATACGAATTTAACGATTAATTAAGTTCAATCGATTTCTACATATGAGAGGCGGTCTAAAAAAGGACGGCCTCTTTTGTTTCTAAATCAGAATCATATTATTGACAAATTTGTATATTTGAACGTTTTATTTAAAAGCTATATGAAAAAGTTGTTTTTTATATTTTCATTTTGCATTTCGATTCGTGCGTTTGCGCAAATCACAATCACTCAATACGATTTGCCAACAGTAAATGATACTATTTTCTATAAAACAGGAAATATCAACAATTTTGATCCCAACCTAACAGGAGCAAATACAACATGGGATTTTAGTCAATTATCATTGAATAATCAAAGGTCAGACACCATTATACCCGTTACCTCAACTCCTATTGTTTATAACGTTGTATTTAATTTTACAATTGCCAATTTGGCATTTATCAATCAATCGCCACCACAAATGGGAGGTGGATTAACCGTTTCAGATTACTATGATTTTTACAAAAAATCGAGTACGTATTATCGCAAAGCAGGTTTTGGAGCAACCATAAATGGAGTGCAAACACCTGTAAAATATGACAATCCGGAATCATTTTTTAAGTTGCCCTTAACTTTTGGCACGTCCGATTCTTCGATTTCTTCATACGGGATGCAAATTCCAAACAATGGTTATTATGGTCAAACCATTCATCGGAAACATGAAGCTGATGGATGGGGAACCATTATTACACCATATGGCACATACGATGCTATCCGCGTAAAAGAAACTGTTAATATTACAGATACTATTTTTAGTGCTCAATTTAATTTTGGCTATACTATTAACCGCCCTACTTCGTACGAATATTATTGGTTAACTAACGGCTTAAAAAGCCATGTAGCAAAAGTAACAAAGAGTGGTGCTATTAATAACATTGAAATTCGATTTGAACCGGCAACCTATGTAAGCAATATCGAAGACGAACAATTAAAAATATTTCCGAACCCTGTTTCAGAAAATATGATAATTCGCAACTTACCAACAGGTCATAAAACGTTAATTCTTGTTAATGCTCTTGGACAAAAATTTATGGATTATACGACATTAGAAAACGAAATACATTTAAATACCAGTCTTTTCCCTTGTGGAATATATTATTTGATTGTTTCCGGTGAAAGGTACTCCTCAAAACAAAAGGTTGTCATTCAATATTGACAAATTGTCATCGTCTTTTTTTTGGTAATCTTTTTGATTTATCTTTGAACTAAAATTTTACAACTATGGTAATAGGACCTATTTGGATTATATTTGGAGTGTTTATGCTCATTAGTTGGCTTATCGGAGCACAACTTAAAAGTCGTTTTCGTGAATATTCAACGATCCCGGTTAATTATGGATTAAGTGGCAAAGAAGTAGCCGAAAAAATGTTGTACGAAAACGGTATTTCCGATGTAAAAGTCGTTTCGGTTCCCGGACAACTAACCGACCATTACAATCCTGCAACTAAAACGGTTAATTTAAGTCCCGATGTTTATAATGGAAGAAACGTTGCCGCTGCTGCGGTTGCCGCTCACGAATGCGGTCATGCTATTCAGCATGCTAATGCATATGCTTTTTTAGAAATGCGTTCGGCATTAGTTCCTGTTGTTAGCTTTGCTTCGCAATGGGTACAATGGGTATTGTTAGCAGGTATATTATTGTTGCAATCGTTTCCTTATTTAATGCTTGGAGGAATCATTCTTTTTGCATTGACAACATTATTTAGCTTTATTACATTACCTGTTGAAATAAATGCAAGTCAGCGTGCTTTGGTATGGTTAACAAACAGTGGAATCACAACATCTCAAACCTATCCCAAAGCAAAAGATGCATTAAAATGGGCAGCTTATACTTACGTAGTGGCAGCGTTAGCATCTTTAGCTACGTTGCTTTATTATATTGCCATTTTTACAGGTAGAAGAGATTAATAAGCATGAAAAAAAAGTATATGTGGATCATTGCAGCTATCATAACGATAGCTGCAGCTGTTTTTCAACGAATGACAGGTCCTACCTATCCGTTGAAAGGAGAAAAAGAAGTTTCAGGGCAAATAATTAAATATAAACTTCCTCGTTCAGCCGAAACAGGAACAAATTTAGTTGTTTCAGCTCCTAAAGTAGAGGGATATGAAGCATTTTTGGTTTATAAACGATATAAAACAAACGATTCTTTGGCATCAATAATAATGTCTAAGGATTCTGCCGGTAATTTAACGGCTTCTCTTCCTTCTCTTCCGGCAGCCGGAAAATATGCTTATAATATTCATTATCAAAAACTTCAAGAATCAAATGACCGAATCGTTTTATCCGACAAAGATGTGGTGGTCCGTTTTAAAGGAACTGTTCCATCGTGGATTTTAATTCTACATATTTTCTTTATCTTTTTTGCTATGTTGTTTTCTAACTATACAGGGATTTTAGCATTTCAAAATGATGCATTGACGATGAAATGGTCAATGATAACGTTGATATTCTTGGTTATGGGAGGATTTATATTCGGGCCTATCGTACAAAAATTCGCTTTTGGCGAATTTTGGACAGGCTTTCCTTTTGGTTACGACCTTACAGACAATAAAGTTCTTTTAAGCGTTTTATCGTGGTTAATAGCGTGGGTTTTATATAAAAAGTATCAAAGTCCAAGGTGGTTTTTACTTGCGGCTATTTTAACCTTTATTATTTATTTAATTCCGCATAGCTTATTTGGTTCTGAACTCGATTTTACAACCGGTATTGTTAAACAGGGATAAACACCATTTTAAATTTACCGATATTGAATAATGCATTATCTTTGCTTTAAAAAAAGAAAATGCAATTAACGTATCAATGCAACGATTGTGATTCTATTTTTGAATCGGAAAAAACGGAATATTTATGCCCTCGATGTTCATCTAAAAACAAACCGGATTCTCCCCCTCTGGGAGTTTTAAGGGTTTTATATAATTACGCAGCTATAAAGAAACGAAGTGCTAATCTTTTAAGTTTTCTTATAAATAAAGATTTTTTGCCACTGTTACCTATTCAAAATACCGACAGCTTACCTTTCTTAAGAGTTGGGAAAACCCCCTTGTATCGTATTAAAAAACAAAGTGCAACTGTATTTCTAAAAGACGACAGTTTAAACCCGACTTTTTCATTTAAAGACAGAGCATCGGCTATTGTATCGGCATATGCTAAAGAAAACAATATTCAAACAATTGTAGCTGCTTCTACCGGGAATGCCGGTTCTTCGTTAGCCGGAATTTGTGCTGCACAAAATCAAAAGGCAGTGATTTTTGTCCCGGCAGCAGCCCCAAAAGCAAAATTAACACAAATCATGATGTATGGGGCACAAATTGTTCCGGTAGCAGGAAATTATGATATGGCTTTTGATTTAAGTGTCGAAATTACCCGAAAATATGGATTTTACAATAGAAACACCGCTTTTAATCCGTTAACGATTGAAGGGAAAAAAACGGTTTCATTTGAAATCGTTCAGCAGTTGAATGGCGATGTGCCCGATAAAATTTTTGTTCCGGTAGGAGATGGAGTTATAATTTCGGGTGTTTTTAAAGGATTTGAAGATTTGCTCGCATTAGGGATTATTTGCAAAATGCCACAAATAATTGCAGTTCAAGCGAAAGGAAGCAGTAATATTATTGATAACCTTGATTCAGAAACGTTTATCTCCAATCCCAGTAAGACCATTGCCGATTCTATTTCGGTTGATATACCTCGTAATTTTTATATGGCAAAAAAATTCATAAAAAAATACAATGGATTGGGTTTAAAAGTATCTGACGAAGAAATATTAAATGCTTCTAAAACCTTAACTTCAATGTTTGGTGTTTTTTCAGAGCCTGCTGCAAGTACGGCTTATGCTGGATTTTTAAAACTTCAATCTCAAAATATGATAAAGCAGAACGAAAAAGTGTTAATTTTGTTAACCGGTTCAGGACTAAAAGATTTAAATGCCGTTCAGCCACTCTTATACATGCCGGCTCCGGTTGAGGCGAATATAGGTGCAGTTGAACAATTTTTAAATTTAAAAAAATAAGTTATGATACGTTTTTATTTAAACGAAAAACCAATAGAGTATAATGGTGATTCAACTATAACATTGTTGAAATTTTTGCGAAACGACCAAAATATAACTTCGGTAAAAGATGGCTGTAATGGTCAATCAGCATGTGGTGCATGTTTGGTTGAAATAGACGGAAAGGCGAAATTAAGCTGCGTTACTAAAATGTCATCACTCGAAGGCTCTAAAGTCTATACACTTGAAGGAATTCCCGAAAATATTCGCGACCTTATTGCCAAAGCTTTTGTAGAAAAAGGTGCTGTTCAGTGCGGATTCTGCACACCCGGATTTATTATGCGAACCAAACTTCTTCTCCAGGAAAATCCCAATCCCACCATCGACGAAATTCGACAAGCCTTAAAGTGGCATTTGTGCCGCTGTACCGGTTACAAAAAAATTGAAAAGGCTATTTCCTATTCAGCTGATTTACTCAAAAATAAAGAAGATATTAAACTCGATTTCTCACACAAAGGCGTGGGTTCATTCCTGCCCAAATACGAAGCATTTGAAACAGCTATCGGTAAAAGAAAATTCATAAACGACATGTTTTTTGAAGGCATGTTATACGGAGCATTGCGATTTTCAGATTATCCCAAAGCAAAAGTTTTAAAAATAGATATTTCAGAAGCTGAAAAATCAGAAGGCGTTGTTCGTATTTTTACTTCAAAAGACATTCCCGGAAATAAAATAACAGGTTTAATTTTCAATGATTGGCCATTAATGATTTCCGAAGGCGAAATAACTCGCTATATAGGCGATGTGCTTGCCGGAGTGGTTGCAGATTCCAAAGAAAATGCCCAAAAAGCAGCAGCAAAAATAAAGGTCGAATACGAAGTTTACGAGCCCGTTACCGATGTTCACGAAGCACTAAAAGAAAATGCTCCCCAAGTTCATCCAAATAAATCGAACTTGTTGGATAATTGTGTCTTAAAACAGGGAAATGCCGATGAAGTGATTGCAAGCTCGGCTTATAAATTTCACGGTGTCTTTCAAACACAACGTATTGAGCATGCATTTCTCGAAACAGAAACGGCAATTGCTCTTCCCGACAACGATGGCATTTTGCTTTATTCTTCAGGTCAAGGAATATACGAAGATAGGCGACAGGTGGCTCAACTTCTTAATTTACCCGAAGAAAAAGTACGTGTAATATTAGTTCCCAATGGCGGGGGATTTGGCGGAAAAGAAGACATAACGGTTCAAGGTCATGTATCGTTGTTTGCGTATAGGTTGAAAAAGCCGGTAAAACTTACTTTAACACGCGAAGAAAGTTTACGTATGCATCCCAAACGTCATCCGGTATGGATAGACATGACATTGACATGCGACGAAAAAGGAAAGCTTACTGCCATGAAACTAAGAGCCATTGGCGATACCGGAGCTTATGCATCGGTTGGCAATAAAGTAATGGAAAGAATAGCCGGTCATGCCACCGGAGGATATTTTGTTCCGGTTATAGATTTAGAATCAAAAACGGTTTATACGAACAATATACCTTGCGGAGCCATGCGTGGTTTTGGTGCTAACCAAGCTGCTTTTGCACTAGAGGCGTGTATTGACGAACTCTGCAAACAAGGTGGCTTTGATCGTTGGCAGTTTAGATACGATAATGCTTTAACCGATGGTTTGACCACTGCAACGGGCGATAGAGTTAGGGGAGTGGGGATTCGGGCTTGCCTTGATAAATTAAAACCATACTACGAAAAAGCAGAATATTGTGGTATTGCAACCGCCATAAAAAACAGTGGAATTGGAAATGGAATGGTTGATTATTCCGATGTCATAATAGAAATCGTTGCACCCGATAAAGTTGTTTTGCATCATGGTTGGACTGAAATGGGACAAGGGATACATACGGTTGCAACTCAAATTTTATGCGAAGAAACGGGAATAGATAGTTCCATTATTGAAGTTATTGTCGATACTCAGGCAAACATCAAGACAGGAATGACAACCTCATCCAGAGCAACAGTTTTGCTTGGAAATGCTATTCGCGAAGCAGCAAAAACCATGAAAATGGATTTAGCAGGAAAAAGCCTTAAAGATATAGTAGGCCATCGTTATCAGGCTCGTTGGGAGTGCACATGGACGGTTAAACCGGGAACTCCGTCGGAAAATCCGGCAACACATTATTCTTATGGTTATGCTGCGCAATTAGTTATTCTAGATAAAACAGGGAACATAGAGAAAGTGATTGCTGCTCACGATGCAGGTAAAATTATTAATCCCGTGCTTTTTGAAGGTCAAATAGAAGGTGCTGTACACATGGGTTTAGGTTATGCTTTAACCGAAGATTTTCCGATGAAAAACGGATTTCCGGTTAGCTATAAATTAAGAGATTGTGGAGTATTGCGGGCACACGAAACACCCGAAATTGTTGTGCTTGGGGTAGAAGTTCCCGATCCGGTTGGACCATATGGAGCCAAAGGATTGGGCGAGATAGGTCTTGTTCCAACTGCTGCTGCTGTGGGAAACGCATTTTGTCAGTTCGACGGAATCCGCAGGTATTCTTTACCAATGAAAAAAAGTACATAAAAAATATTTTCAATTAAATCGAAACAATTTCGGTATTTCATTACCGGATATTGTTTTTTTAAAATTATTTTCTCATTTTTGTATCAGAATGTGATAACTATCATATTTGTTTAAAATCTAAGTATGTAAATAATTAAATACTTTTGTGAAGTAATTAAACATTATATGTCAAAAACAATTAAATTACGCAAAGGATTAGATATACGTTTGAAAGGGAAGGCCGAAAAAAGATGGTTACCTATTCCAGCATCTCAAACTTATGCAATTTGTCCGGAGGATTTTATTGGTATAATTCCAAAACCTATTGCAAAAGAAGGTGATGAATTAAAAGCCGGCAGCCCCTTGTTTTATAGTAAAGACAATCCTGAAATAATCGTTGCATCGCCGGTTAGCGGACGTTTATTAGAGATAAAAAGAGGCGAAAAGCGGAAAATTTTAGCATTTATTATTGAAGCATCGAATGAGCAAATTTATGAACAGAGCGTTGATAATATAAACGACTTGAAAGGCCAGGATTTAATAAAAGCATTATTAAAAGTTGGTTTATGGTCATTCATTCGTCAACGTCCTTATAATATTATTGCAAACCCGAATTCAACTCCAAAATCTATTTTTATTAGCGGTTTTGATACAGCTCCTTTAGCTCCGGATTTGGAATTTATTTTAGATGGCGAGCAAGAAAATATTCAAGCCGGTATAAATCTAATCAAAAAAATAGTCGAT
>ERZ795044.1355-NODE-1355-length-22282-cov-5.942907_pt1 | contig 22282 bp, 16 predicted proteins | sample MGYA00375128_ERZ795044 | MGnify/ENA primary metagenome ERZ795044 (study PRJEB30173, sample SAMN05720213) | anaerobic digester metagenome | isolation source: active sludge of municipal wastewater-treating anaerobic digesters | place: USA | collected 2014-12-22 ... | reverse complement strand
AATACGCCGGTGGAGCTCGAACTCGAGCAGGCCGCCCCGAGAAAGTAAACGGGCTTTTTGAAAAGCCGGCCGGACGGCCGGCAAACGCGGAGATCGTTTTTCCGCGTGTGGGAGGAACCGAAATTTTTACTTGATCGGCTCCGCGGACCACGTAATGGCTGGAGGTTAGAAAAATGGCACAGAAAGTAACCGGCTTAATTAAGCTGCAGATCCCCGGTGGCAAGGCCACCCCGGCGCCGCCGGTCGGCCCCGCTCTGGGACAGCACGGCGTCAACATCATGGCGTTTACTAAAGAATTCAATGAACGTACGAAAAACGATATCGGCATGACCATCCCGGTCGTCATCACGGTCTACGCCGACAAATCGTTCTCTTTTATTACCAAGACCCCGCCGGCGGCCGTCCTGCTCAAGAAAGCCGCCAACATCGCCAAAGCTTCCGGCGCCCCGAATAAGACGAAGGTCGCCAAAGTCACTTCCGAGCAGGTCCGCAAGATCGCCGAGCTTAAAATGTGCGATTTAAACGCCGCTTCCGTAGAGGCCGCAATGCGCATGGTCGCGGGTACCGCCCGCAGCATGGGCATTACGGTGGAAGAATAAGGGGGGAAGCTGAATTATGAAACACGGAAAGAAATATGTCGAGAGCACCAAGCTCTTTGAGCACGCCAAACTGTATGAGGCCCCTGAGGCCCTTGATCTGGTCACCAAGACCGCGACCGCGAAATTCGACGAGACCGTCGAGCTTCACGTCCGCCTCGGCGTCGACTCCCGCCACGCCGACCAGCAGGTCCGCGGCGCCGTCGTCCTCCCCAACGGAACCGGCAGGGACGTGCGCGTCATGGTCTTCGCCAAGGGCGATAAGATCCAAGCCGCTCTGGATGCCGGCGCGGAATACGCCGGCGCGGAGGACTATGTGCAGAAGATCCAAACCGAAGGCTGGATGGATTTTGACGTCGTGATCGCCTCCCCGGAGATGATGGGCGTCGTCGGCCGTCTCGGTAAGGTCCTCGGCCCGCGCGGCCTGATGCCGAACCCGAAGGCCGGAACCGTCACCCCCGACGTCGCGAGAGCCGTCAAAGAGGCGAAGGCCGGCAAGATCGAATACCGCCTCGACAAGACCAACATCATCCACTGCCCGATCGGCAAGGCGTCCTTCGGCACCGAGAAGCTTCAGGAGAACTTCGACACCCTGATGGGCGCCATCGTCAAGGCCCGCCCCGCGGCGGCGAAGGGCCAGTACGTCAAGTCCTGCGTCGTCTCCGCGACCATGGGCCCCGGCATCAAGATCAACCCCGTCAAATTTATCTGACTTCATCCCCAACCGGGGAGAGAAGGCGGCCGATAAGAGAAGACCGGCGCGGCGAAAGCTGCGCCGGTCTTTTTGTTATGCCCGCAAACCCCCATCTGCGGCCCGCTGTCTGTCGGCACAGCCGGAGGCGGAGAATTCCGTGCGCGAGAAACGAGAGCGCGCAAAAAGACCGAGAACCCCGCGCGGGGCCCGATTATGCAAGTTTCGACTTGGATTCCTGCAAGATATGCGCGCCAAAGCAGGGAAGGCCTCCGTTTTATGCTGGAAGAAAGCGGAAACCGGTCCCATTTAAAGGAACTGTTTCCGGTTTTTGCACAAAATCGGACGTTTTAGATGTTAAAATTCAATAAGAGTAGTATAGTATAAAACAATATATTTGTTGAAATTGGTTTTTGACCCCATAAAAGTAGCGTTTTTACAACATTCCAAAACAAAATGATTAAGAAACAGGTATATTTCCCGAATATTTTTTGCTATCTTGACAATGCGAATTCCGGCGAATATGATACTTTTATAACCTTCATAAAGTCCGCCCCACAGGCGGACTTTGAAAAATGGACCCGCGGGGAGCGGGAACGGCATCGGTACGGAGGAACATCGATATGAATGAAAAAATCGACGCGAAAACGGCGCGAATCCGGATCTGGGAGGAACTGCTGAAAGTGGCCAAGCCGGATTCCAAATTCAGCTGGCAGTTTTCTGAATTCATCTGCGATTACGAAGGCAGCGAACAGGGGACGGCTCTGCTTGCCGCCACGGAGATGTACCGGCGGGCGAAGGTCGTTTTCATCACCCCGGACAACAACCTCGAAACGCTGCGCGAGCGGGCGTTTTTGGATAAAAAGACCGTGGTCATGACGAACTATGGGATCACGCGCGGCTTTTTCCTGATCGCGCCGGGCCAGATCCCGGAGGGCAAGGAGGAGGTCGCCTCGCTGCTCGACGGCGTCGCCCGCTACTGGAAGCATCAGACGCTGGCACAGCTCAAGGAGTCGGTCGGCCATATCGACATGATGGTCACCGGCGCCTCCGCCATCACGCCCAGCGGCATCCGCTTCGGCAAGGGGCACGGCTATTTCGATCTGGAATGGGCGATGCTCTCCTCCTGCGGGATCGCCGACAACTCCACCGTGATCGTCGGCGCGGGGCACGACTGCCAAGTGGCGGACGTGGAAGTCGCCGTCGAGGAATACGACACGGCGATCGACTATATCGTCACGCCGACCCGGATCCTCGAAACCCGCCACGAGTACCCGCGTCCCGGCAAGGGGATCATCTGGTCCCGCCTCGCGCCGGGCATGCGCGAGCAGATCCCGCCCATACAGGAATTGTGGTGCCGCGTCCACTGCAAATAGACCGCTTTTTTGCCGGGAAGTAAAAAGAACGGAGGGGCCCATGAAAAGAGAAACGCCTTTGCTGGAGCTTTGCGGAATCACGAAAACGTTCGGGGATTTCGTCGCGAACGACCGGATCGATCTGGAGGTCCGCGCCGGGGAAGTGCACGCGGTTCTGGGGGAAAACGGCGCCGGCAAGAGCACGCTGATGAATATCATCTACGGCATGTACCGCCCGGACGCGGGCGTCATCCGCGTCAACGGCGAGCAGGTGCAGATCGCCTCTCCGAAGGACGCTTTGGCTCATAAGATCGGAATGGTTCACCAGCATTTCATGCTGGTGAACGTCTTTTCCGCCATAGATAACATTTTCCTGATGGGCGAGGAGAAACCGTGGGCGCTTCGGAAAAAGAAAAAGATCGAGGAGCGCCTCGCAAAAATTCAGGAGCAGTACAAAATCGACGTGGACATTCATAGCCCGGTGGAGCAGCTGAGCATCGGCATGCAGCAGAAAGTGGAGATCCTGAAGCTGCTTTATACCGGCGCGGAGATTTTGATTTTTGACGAGCCGACCGCCGTGCTGCCGCCGCAGGAGTGCGACAGTCTCTTTGAGATTCTCGCGAACCTGACCGCGGAGGGGAAAGGCGTGCTCTTTATCAGCCACAAGCTCGACGAGGTGCTGCGCGTCAGCGACCGCATCACCGTGCTCACGCGCGGAAAGGTGACCGGACGGATGGACGCTGCCGGCGCGGATAAGGCGACGATCGTGCGCATGATGGTGGGGGAGGACGTGGAGACCCCGGAGGCCGGGCATACGGAAACCTCCATGCAAAATCCGGTGCTGCTCCGGGCCGAGCATCTCCGCGCGAAGGACAACCGCGGCGTCCTGACGCTCGACGGCGTCTCGATGGAAATCCGCTCCGGGGAGATCGTGGGGGTCGCGGGCGTGGAGGGCAACGGGCAGATCGAGCTCGCCGAGGTGCTCTCCGGCGTGCGCCGCGCGGCCGGGGGAAGGATCCTGATCGGGGAGCGGGAGGTTCCCACCCGGTCAGCGAAACCGTTTATCGAAGAAAAAATCGCCTATGTGCCGGCGGACCGGAACCATGTGGGTTCCGTGCCGGATTTTCCGCTATATGAAAACTGGGTGCTCCGCAGCGGCCGCCTGCCCAAAAAGGGCGGTCTTTTGAATTACAAGGCCATCCGCAAAGAGGCGGCCGCGACCATGGCGGATTACGACGTCCGCGCGCGCGGCGTCGGGGACCGCACCGCCGATCTCTCCGGCGGGAACCTGCAAAAATTTATCATGGCAAGAAGCCTCAAGGAATCGCCGCGGGTCTTGATCTGCGCCTATCCCACCCGGGGCCTCGATATTAAAGCGACCTGCTTTATTCGCAGGAAGATTCTCGACGCCCGGAACCGGGGCTGCGGCATTGTGCTGCTCTCGGGCGATTTTGAGGAGCTGTTTTCCCTCTCCGACCGCCTGATGGTGCTCTGCCGGGGCAGGGTCGCCGGCGAAATGCGACCCAAAGAAACGACGGTGCGGCAGGTCGGCATGATGATGATGGGGGTGGCCGAAGCATGAAGGCTTTTGGAGCCCGCGCCGACGACACGCTTCGGAATCTCTTTTCCAAAATGGCGAGGCAATCCGTCGGCCGGAGGGCGGCGATCTTTCTCCTCTCCGTGCTGGCGGCGCTGGCCATCGGCGCTTTGTTTCTTGCGGTGCTGAAGGTCAATCCGCTGACCGCCTACTTTTATCTGCTGATCCGGCCGTTCCGCAGCTTCTCGAGCGTAGGGGAGATGAGCATCAAGCTCGTCCCGATCCTGCTGGTGGGCGTGGGCGTGTCGTTCACCTTTTCGGCGAAACTGAGCAACCTCGGCGGCCAAGGGCAGATGTGCCTCGGCGCCATCGGCATGACGATCGTCGGGGCCTCCGCGTGGGGCGCGGCGCTCGGCGGCTGGTCGATCCCGCTCGGGATGCTGGCGGCGGCAATTTTCGGCGCCGTCTGGGCCGGAATCGCCGGCCTCGTCAAAACCTGCTTTCGCGCGAGCGAGATCATCACGACCCTGCTTCTCAATTACATCGCGGTTCAGCTTTTGAGCTACTGCGTTTACTACCCGCTGCGGGACCCCGCCGGGAATATCCCGCAGTCCGCCAAGGTGGCATTTGTGCTGCCTAAGCTCTTTCCCGGCTCGCGGATGAACGCGGGGATCCTGATCGCCTTTGCCGCCGTGTTGATCTACGCGGTGGTGATCAGCCGCACGCCCTTCGGCTTCCGGCTGCGGGTGCTGGGCGGCAGCGTCCCGGCCGCGGAATTCAGCGGAATCAGTCGCAGCAAATATTATCTGCTGGCCATGATGCTCAGCGGCGTGTTCACCGGGATCGCCGGAGCCGTCGAGGTGGCCGGCACCCAGACCCGCCTGCTCGAGGGGCTTACGGGCTCCTACGGGTTTGACGGCGTGGTGGCGGCCCTGCTCGGGATGCTGCACCCGGCGGGCGTGGCGGCGGCCTCGGTGCTGCTGGCCGTGCTCAACGCCGGCGCGGAGACCATGCAGGTCAAGACGGGCGTCTCCTCGCTTTTTGTCAACGTGCTGGAGGCGCTGATCGTCCTGTTTATTCTGCTGGGCATGAGTTACGCTTCCGAAAATGGAAAGACCGCGAAGGCAAGGGAGGGGACGAAATGAGCGAGATTTTAAGCGCCGCGTTTTTGGTCCCCCTGCTGGCCGCCGGAATCCGGATGAGCGTGCCGCTGATCCTCGGTTCCGTGGGCGAGGTGGTTTCGGAGAAGACCGGCGTCATCAACATCGGCCTCGAGGGGCAGATGCTGACCGCGGCGCTGATCTCTTTTATTGTGGCATACGATACCGGCAGCCTGACGCTCGGGATTTTGGCGGGCGGGGTTTCGGGCATGCTGGGCGCGCTGCTGATCGCCTTTTGGTGCGTCAGCCGAAAGCAGGATCAGTCCGTTGTGGGCATCATGTTCAATATTTTTGCCATCGGCTTCACCAACTTCCTCTACCGGGCGATCTTCGGCGTGAGCACCAACAAGGCCAAGGTGGAGATCCTGCCGACGATCGAGCTCCCGGGACTCTCCAAAATTCCGTGGCTCGGAGAGATCCTCTTTCGGCAGAATGTTCTGGTCTATCTCGCGCTGCTGGCGGCGTTTTTGGCGCTGTTTGTCCTGCGCCGGACGAAATTCGGCCTCCAGATCGAGGCGACCGGCGAGAATCCGAAGGCCGCGCAGGCCTCCGGCATCCGCGTCCGGCGCGTGCGGTATTTCGGAAACCTGTTTTGCGGCTTCATGGCGGGTGTCGGCGGCGCGTTTCTCTCCTGCGGCATCGTGGGGACTTTTACGGAAAACATGTCCGCGGGGCGCGGTTTCATCTGCCTCGCCGTGACCATTCTGGCCCGATGGAACCCGGCGTTCGCCGTCGTGGCGGCGCTGCTGTTCGGCACGGTGCAGGCGCTTCAGCTCCGGCTGCAGGCGATGGGGTCCACGCTGCCGTATCAGTTTTTCGTCGCCCTGCCGTATCTGGTGACGCTGGTGAGCCTCGCCGTCTTCGGCTGGAACATCCACGCCCCCGGCGACCTCGGGCAGCCGTACCGCGAGGAGAGCCGCTGACCAAACAGCCCGTTCCCGGAAGGGAACTATTATAAATTTCAAAAAACGAAAAACAGAAAACAGAAGGAGAAAACCATGAAAAACCTGAAAAAGATTTTGGCGCTGATACTGAGCGCACTGATGCTCCTCACCCTGCTGGCCGGATGCGGCGGCGAGACCGCCGAGGACGCTTCCTCCCCCGAATCTTCCGTTGCCTCCGGCGAAACCTCCGCGCCCGCCGCGGAAAAGACCGTCTCCAAAATCGCGATTCTTCTGCCCGGCTACATCACGGACCAGTCTTGGAATCAGGGCGCCTATGAAGGCCTGCTGGAGCTGGAAGCTCAGGGCTACGAGATCGCCTATACCGAGGATGTTCAGGCGGCTGATATGGAATCCACGTTCCGCTCCTACTGCGACGACGGCTACGACTTCGTGATCGGCCACGGCGTGCAGTACGGGGACGCCTGCGTGCGCGTCGCCGCGGATTTTCCGGACGTTTATTTCTTCATCACCGGCAACCCGCCCGAGGGCGAGGAGCTCCCCGGCAACATCGCTTTTTATGATTACAAAGAATTTGAAGGCGCCTATGTCTGTGGCTACCTCGCGGCTCTGATGAGCGAGAGCGGCGTCATCGGCTATATCGGCGGCGGAGACAACACCACCCAGTGCTCCGACAAAAACGCCTATGTGCAGGGCGCGAAAGCGGCCAAACCGGAAGTTGAAGTCAAAACCGTCATCACCGGCACCTTCAACGATTCCTCCGTCGGCAAAGAAACCGCCATCGCGATGATCGAGCAGGGCGTGGACGTCATCCTCCAGACCTGCGACGAGACCGGCCTCGGCGCGTTTGAGGCCTGCAACGAAAAGGGCGTCCATTGCATCGGCTACACCTCCGACCAGTCCGATCTGGTGGACGAGGGCCTGTGCCTGACCTCTCTGCTCGTGAGCATCCCGGCCATGATCACCTCCCAGATCGACATCATCGCCGCCGGCGAATTCGGCGGTCTGGAGCAGCCCGGCCTCGCCGAGGGCGTCATCGGGATCGCGCCTTACAGCGCGGAAGTCCCCGCGGAGATTCAGCAGCAGGTCGAAACCGTCAAGCAGGCCCTGATCGACGGTACGCTGGAGCTGGCCCCGGATTACAACAACTGATCCAACCTTTACGCGGCGGGCGGCCCTCTTTTGGGGGCCGCCCGTTTTTTTATAGAAGAATAAAGAAAAATGAATTTTTAAAATATAGCGGCTTCAAAAAATCTTTCGGAGCGCGCGAAATCTCCGTTATCCGCCGGTATTTTTGAAAAGATAAAGTTTTTAACTTGTGAAAAGACGCCCGGTTTGTTATAATAGCCCTATCTCATGATTCGCAGGGGGAAACAGGATGAAAAAGCCGCTGATCGGCATTACCACTTTGGTCGATGAGGAACGGGAGAGCTACTGGATGCTTCCTTTATATACGGAGGCCGTCGCCAAAAGCGGGGGCGTCCCCGTAATCCTTCCGCCGCTCGCCGGCGCGGACGAGGCGGCCCCGGCGGTCCGGGCGCTCGACGGGCTTTTGTTTACCGGCGGCGAGGACATCGACCCGAGTTATTACGGGGAGGAGCCCCGCCCCGAGATCGGGAACATCAGCGCGAAACGGGACGTCTCGGAGTTTCTGCTGATGAAGGAGGCGGTCGCCGCGGGCAAGCCGGTCTTCTGCATCTGCCGCGGGTTTCAGCTATTAAACGTCTTTTTCGGCGGGACCCTCTATCAGGATCTCCCGTCCCAATATGATTCCGTGATCCGGCACCGGCAGGAGAAACCTTACGACGAGCCGGCCCACGCGGTCTCCGTCGCGGAAGGCAGCCCGCTCTCGCGGATCGCCGGGGCCGAGGGGTTTGGGGTGAACAGCCGCCACCATCAGGCCGTAAAGGATCTGGGGCGGGGGCTCTTTGCCATGGCCATCTCCGAGGATGGGCTCGTGGAGTCCGCGTTCGCGCCGGGGCGTCCATTCGTGATGGGCGTCCAGTGGCATCCGGAGCACATGTTCGCAAGGGACGAGGTCAGCCGGAAGCTGTTCTCCGCTTTCATCGAGGCCTGCGGGGAATAGGCGGGTTTCGGGCGGCCGCGGTCCCGGCCAAATTGTTCTATGAGATCTTTTTTTGCGTAGAGGATTTGTTTGTTTACATATGACCTCTTTGCGTACGAAGGCGGGCCCGCATAAGCACCCCCCGCGCACGGAGGCGCGGGCGGGCTTTTGCGCGGAAAGACAACGCTTCGGCCTTTTTTCTACATAAAAGCGCGCCGCTCATCGGAGGATGAGCGGCGCGCTTCGTTATTAGGAGATTACTCCGTGACGATCTTGGTGAGCTGTTCGAGGTGCCCGTATTTTTCCGCGGCGTTCTTTTCCGCTTTTTCAAACAGCGTCTCGGCGCGGTCGGGGAAGGTGAGCAGCAGGCTGCTGTAACGGACCTCGTTCTTGATGAAGTCGCGGTAGCTCGCCGTGGGGGCCTTGCTGTCGAGCTGGAAGGGGTTCTTCCCATCGGCGGCGAGCCTCGGGTCAAAGCGGAAGAGGTGCCAGTAGCCCGCTTCGACCGCCTTTTTCTCCTCGGCCATCGAGTTGCCCATACCGCCCTTGATGCCGTGGTTGATGCACGGCGCGTAGGCGACGATCAGGGACGGCCCGTCGTAGCTCTCGGCCTCGGCCATCGCTTTGACGCACTGGGACATATCCGCGCCCTGCGCGACCTGCGCGACGTAGACGTAGCCGTAGCTCATGGCAATGGCGGCGAGGTCCTTCTTCTTGACCTCTTTTCCGGCGGCCGCGAACTGCGCGACGGCGCCGGTCGGGGTGGCCTTGGAGGACTGGCCGCCGGTGTTGGAATAGACCTCGGTATCAAAGACGAGAATATTGATGTTTTTGCCGGAGGCGATCACGTGGTCGAGGCCGCCGAAGCCGATGTCGTAGGCCCAGCCGTCGCCGCCGAACGCCCAGACGGATTTCTTGGCGAGGTAATCTTTCTCCTTGAGGATCTCCTTGGCCTCGTCGCAGCCGCAGGCCTCGAGCGCGGCGACCAGTTTCTCGGTCGCGGCGGCGTTCTCCGCGCCATGATCGGCGGTGTCGAGATACTCCTTCGCGGCGGAGACGGCGGCCTCGTTTTTGCCGGTTTCCGCGATGCTCTTAACCTTTTCGATCAGGCTCGCGCGGATCGCGTCTTGGCCAAGCAGCATGCCGTAGCCGTATTCGGCGTTGTCTTCAAACAGGGAGTTCGCCCACGCGGGGCCCTTGCCTTCCTTGTTGACGGTGTAGGGGGTAGACGGCGCGGAGCCGCCCCAGATGGAGGAGCAGCCGGTCGCGTTGGCGATATACATCCGGTCGCCGAAGAGCTGGGTGACGAGCTTCGCGTAGGGGGTCTCGCCGCAGCCCGCGCAGGCCCCGGAGAACTCAAGCAGCGGCTGCTTGAACTGGCTGCCCTTGAGCGTGGTCGGCTTGAATTTCTCGGAGAGCTCCGGTTTTTCCGGCAGGGCGACGCCGTAGCCGAAGACGTCCTGCTCGTGGAGCTGGCTCTCGAAGCTCTCGGCGACGAGGGCCTTTTCGCCCTTTTTGCCCGGGCAGACGTTGATGCAGGAGCCGCAGCCGGTGCAGTCGAGCGTGGAGACCGTCACGGCGAAGTGCAGGCCGGGCATGCCGGTCATCGGGACGGATTTCATGCCCTCCGGGGCGGCGGCGAGCTCCGCGTCGGTCAGGACGGCCGGGCGGATCGACGCGTGCGGGCAGACGTAGGAGCAGAAGTTGCACTGGATGCAGGCCTCCGGCTTCCAGACCGGCACGTCGACGGCGATGCCGCGCTTCTCGTAGGCGGCGGTGCCGGAGGGCATCGTGCCGTCCTCGATTCCACGGAAGGCCGAGACCGGGAGCGTGTCGCCCTTTTGGGCGACGGCGGGGAAGAGCACATGGTTGACGAAGTCCACAAGGTCCTTGCGGTCGCCCGTCGCGGCCGGGACCGGGATCTCGCCCTCGGCGTTTTTCCACTCGTCGGCCGGGTAGTCCACCTTGACGACGCCGTCCATGCCGCGGTCGATCGCCGCGTAGTTCATGGCGATCACGGCCTCTCCCTTGTCGCCGTAGCTGGCGGCGGCGGCGGCTTTCATAAATTTCACCGCGTCGTCCGCCGGGATGATGTTGGTGATTTTAAAGAAAGCGGACTGGAGGATCGTGTTGATTCTCCCGCCGAGGCCGAGCTCGCGGGCGATGGCGATGCCGTCGATCGTGTAGAGTTCGATCCCGTTTTCCGCGATGAAGCGCTTCACGGAGCCGGGCAGGTGCTCATCGAGCCCCGAGAGGTCCCAGCCGCAGTTGAGCAGGAATTTGCCGCCTTTTTTGAGCACGGAGACCATATCGTATTTCGTGACGTAGGAGGGGTTGTGGCAGGCGACGAAATCGGCCTTATTGATAAAATAGGTGGATTTGATCGGGTTGGGGCCGAAGCGCAGGTGGGAGACGGTCACGCCGCCGGATTTTTTGGAGTCGTAGGCAAAGTACCCCTGCGCATAGAGATCGGTCTTGTCGCCGATGATCTTGATGGAGTTTTTGTTCGCGCCGACCGTGCCGTCTGAGCCGAGCCCCCAGAACATGCAGTTGGTGTTGCCCGCGGGCGTGGTGTCCGGGCATTCCGCGGTTTGGAGGGAGAGGTGGGTGACGTCGTCCTCGATGCCGATCGTGAATTTCTCTCTGCCGGCGGTTTCCGCGTTGTGGTAGACGGCGATGATCTGGGCGGGGGTGGTGTCTTTGGAGCCAAGGCCGTATCTGCCGCCGAGAAGCTTCGCGCCCTCGAACGGCGTGCCCCGGATCGACGCGGCGATGTCGAGGAACAGCGGCTCCGCGATGGAGCCGGGCTCCTTGGTGCGGTCGAGGACGGAGATGGTTTTGACCGTCTCGGGCAGGGCGGCGATCAGGTGCTTTTTGCTGAAGGGGCGGTAGAGGCGAACTTTGACGAGGCCGTATTTCCCGCCGCGGGCGTTCAGATAGTCGATGGTCTCCTCGATCGTGTCGCAGACGGAGCCCATGGCGACGATGACGTGCTCGGCGTCCGGCGCGCCGTAATAGTTGAAAAGTTTATAGTCGGTGCCGATCATGGCGTTGACCTTGTCCATGTATTCCTCAACCACTTCGGGCAGGGCGTCGTAGAACCGGTTGCAGGATTCGCGGGCTTGGAAGAAGAGATCCGGGTTTTGCGCGGTGCCGCGGGTGACCGGGTGGTTCGGGTTGAGCGCGTGCTCGCGGAACGCGCGGATCGCGTCAAAGTCGGTCAGGGCTTTGAGCTGCTTATAATCCCAAGCCTCGATCTTTTGGATCTCGTGGGAGGTGCGGAAGCCGTCGAAGAAGTGGAGGAACGGGACTCTGCCCTTGAGCGCGGAGAGATGGGCGACCGCGCAGAGGTCCATGACCTCCTGCGGGTTTCCGGAGCAAAGCATGGCGAAGCCCGTCTGCCTGCACGCATAAATATCGGAATGATCGCCAAAGATGCTCAGCGCATGGGCGGCGATGGCGCGGGCGGACACGTTGATGACGGCGGGAAGCTGCTCGCCGGCGATCTTGTACATGTTCGGGATCATCAAAAGCAAGCCTTGGGAAGCGGTGAACGTGGTGGTCAGCGCACCGGCCGCAAGCGAGCCATGCACCGTACCGGCGGCGCCGGCCTCGGACTGCATTTCGATGACTTTCACGCGGTTGCCGAAGAGGTTGGTCCTGCCGTTTGCGGACCATTTATCCACAAGCTCGGCCATGATGGAGGACGGCGTGATCGGATAGATCGCGGCGACGTCGGTGAACGCGTAAGACACGTGGGCCGCCGCCGTGTTGCCGTCCATGGTTTTTTTCAGTCTTGCCATATAGATCCCCCATTCAAAAAAATGATTCCTATTTATTTTACCATATCTCTACCAAATTGAATAGGGGACTTCCCGAAAATTCAAATATTTTTCGGGGTCCGTTATGCCGTTTCGCGCGATTTTGAAAAAGCGCGTTTCGCGTCGGACGGCGCTTTCGGCGCAAAACACCGCCTCTGTCGAAACTGCGCATTGAAATCGGCATAGCCGCGTTATATAATATAAATTGATTAGGTATGCGCGGGGAATTTTTTTCCGGGAGGGAAGCACATGGCGGCTTACAGCGTAAAACTGACGAAGCTCATCCAAGAATATCATTTGGAGAAGATTTGGGTCCCGGAGGACCTCGACGAGATCGCGATCGGGACGGTCGAGCTCAACCGTCCGGGCCTCCAGTTTGCCGGTTTTTACAAATACTTCGATCCGGAGAGGATCCAGATCATCGGCAAGAGCGAGTTCGGCTATCTCGGCGGGTTTTCTAAAGAGAAGAGGTTCGAGATGGTCGACGCCTATTTCTCCAAGCGGCCGAAGGTCGTCATCACGACGTGGAACCTCACGGCCTCCCAAGAGATCCTTGATCTGGCCGAAAAATACGCGGTCCCGATCCTGCGCACCTCGGAGGGGACCTCCGAATTCATGGCCGCGCTGACCGCGAGCCTCAGCGTCGCCTTGGCGAAGCGGATCACGCGGCATGGCGTCCTCGTGGAAGTTTACGGCGAGGGCATTTTGCTGTTCGGCGAGAGCGGCGTAGGCAAGAGCGAGGTCGCGCTGGAGCTCATCAAGCGCGGCCACCGCCTGATCGCGGACGACGCGGTCGAGATCCGCCGCGTGTCGCCGCGCGCCGTGGTCGGCGCCGCGCCGGAGAACATCCGGCATTTCATGGAGCTGCGCGGCGTGGGCATCATCAACGCCCGGAATCTGTTCGGCATGGGCGCCGTCAAGACGACGGAAAAGATCGACATGGTCATCCAGCTCGAGCAGTGGGACGACGACCGGACCTACGACCGGATGGGCATGACCGACATCTACACCTCCATTCTTGACGTGAAGCTGCCGCTGGTGACGATCCCGGTGAAGCCCGGGCGCAACCTCGCGGTGATCATCGAAGTCGCGGCCATGAACAACCGCCAGAAGCGGATGGGCCACAACGCCGCGCAGGAGCTCTTGGACCTGATCGGCATGCCGCCTCAGGAGGAGGAGCTCAACGAGAGCGAATGGGAGACGTTTTTTACGCTCGACAACTGAAACGGGGGGCCGGGGACTTGGATGCTGTCAGACAACTCGCCGCGTTTGCGGAGGATCACGCGATTGATTATACTTTAGACGCCCCGATGGCGGAGTACGCGAGCTTCCGGATCGGCGGCCCGGCGGATATTTTGCTGGAGCCGGCGGACCGGGACGGGCTTGCTCAAATTCTCCGCTTTTGCGGGGAGCGCGCCGTCCCGTATGAGGTGATCGGCAAGGGTTCCGACATCCTCGTCTCCGACGAGGGGATCCGCGGCGCCGTCATCCATATGGGCAGCCGGTTCGCGCGGCTGCATATGACGGGAGACGTCGTCTATTCCGACGCCGGCGTCTCGCTCGCGTCGCTGTGCAACTATGCAAAGGAAAATGGCTTTACAGGCTTGGAATTCGCCTACGGCATCCCGGGGTCCGTCGGCGGCGGGGTCTATATGAACGCCGGGGCCTACGGCGGCGAGATCGGGGATGTGCTGATCGAGACGGAGCACCTGAACGCGGACGGCGGCTTCGGCGGCCTAAAGGGCCCGGAACTCGCAATGTCCTACCGCCGCAGCCCCTACACGGACGGGGACAGGATCGTCACCGGCGCGTATTTCCGGCTGAGAAGAGGGGATCCCGCCGAGATCGAGGCGAGGATGGCGGAGCTGATCCAGAGGCGCTTCGAGAAGCAGCCGATGGACCTTCCCAGCGCGGGCAGCACGTTTAAGCGGCCGGAGGGCGCTTTCGCGGCGGAGCTGATCGACCGGTGCGGGCTCAAGGGCTTCCGGATCGGCGGGGCCGAGGTCAGCGAAAAGCACGCGGGCTTCGTCGTCAACCGGGGCGGCGCGACCTGCCGCGAGGTCCTCGCGCTGATCGAGCACGTAAAAAAGACCGTTTTGGAGCAAACCGGGTTCCGTCTGGAGCCGGAAGTGAAATTTCTCGGAATTTAAGGAGGAGCGGCCATGTCCTTCGCGAGCGAACTGAAAGACGAGCTTTGCCGCCGCGTGCCGGAGGAAGAGCCTTTTCTGCATGCGCTGCTTTACGGATTTTTGCTTTTTTCGCGGAAGTTTTCCGCGGAGGAGGTCTGCTTTTCCGTCGCGCACGAGCCGACGGCGCGCCTCTTTGCGGAGTGCCTCGCGCTGCGCTGCGGGATCTTGGCAAAAATCGGCTTCCGCGAGCGCGCCCGCGGCGCGCTCTACCGCGTGAGCGTCGAAAACGCCGCCGACCGGAAGCGCCTGCTCTCCTTGTTTTATCATTCGGAGCGGGAGCCGCACCTGCGCATCAACCGGGCGAATCTTGAGAGCGAGGACTGCTTCCCATATTTTTTGAGGGGCGCGTACCTCGTCTGCGGCAGCGTCTCCGACCCGCAGAAGGACTACCATCTGGAATTCGACATCACCCGCATGAACCTCTGCCGGGATCTCGCCGCCCTGATCGGCGAGGCGCTCGAGGGGCCGAAGATTTCGATGCGCCGCGGCGTGCATGTGATTTATTATAAGGAAAGCGAAAACATCGAGGATCTCCTGACCTATATGGGCGCCTACGTCTCCTCGATGAACATGATGAACGTCAAGATCGTCAAGGAGGTCCGCAACAAAGTCAACCGGCAGCTCAACTGCGAAAACGCGAATCAGGACAAGGCGCTGGACGCCGGGATCCAGCAGGCCGCGGACATCCGTTTCATTTATAAGGAAAAAAGCCGGGCGTGGCTCTCGGACGAGCTGCGCGCGGTCGCGGACATCCGGCTCGAGAATCCGGACCTCACGCTGCGCGAGATCGGCCGGATGCTGGAGCCCAACCTCTCGCGCTCCGGCGTCAATCACCGCCTGCAGCGGCTCCACGAACTCGCGGAGGATCTGAGAGGGAAAAAATAAGCGGCAAAAGGGATCGCGGGGAAACAGTCAGAAAGCGGGAGAGCATGAGAAAATCATGCGGTTTTTCAAACCGGCTTTCCGAATCGTCCGTGCCCGGGAACGGAGCCGACCGTTTCGCGCCCGGCCATCCGCACGGAGCCTGATTTGCTCAACAAATAGGGAAGCCGGAGGGACTTCATGTACGACAAAAAAGAGATCGTCCAACAGGTGCTCGCGTTCGGGGTCCCGGTCGCGCTGCACAACTTTGCGAATGTGGCCGTCAACATGCTGGACACCGTCATGGTCGGCCGGCTCGGCGGGCTGCAACTCGCGGCGGTCAACCAGTGCAACCAGCTCTACCTTTTTTATACGATGTTTATCTGGGGCGTCTGCATGGGCACGGCGACGCTCTCCGCGAGATACTGGGGCAAGGGGGAGACGAAGCCCATCCGCGACCTGATCGGCCTCTCGGCGCAGATCTCGGCGGCGGTGGGCGTCCTGCTCTCCGCCGTAATCTTGATTTTCCCGCATTTCGTCATGCGCATTTTCGCGAGCGACCCGGGGGTCATCCGCTACGGCGTGGAATACCTCAAAGTGATCGGCTGGGCGTATATTTTCCCCGCGTTCACGCTGACCTATCTCTCAAATCTGCGCGCGGTCGGCAACGTCAAGATCTCTCTTGCGGCGTCGCTCTTTGCCTGCTGCGTCAACGGCTTTCTCAACTGGATGCTGATCTACGGCTACCTCGGCGCGCCTCGGCTCGAGGTGCGGGGCGCGGCGATCGCCACGGCGATCGCCAAGGCCTGCGAATTTGTCCTTGTGCTCGTCTACATGTACACAAGGGAGAGGGACGTCGGCTTCACGCTTCGGAATATCTTTGTCAACACGAAGCCGTACCTGCCCTCGTTTTTCCGTTTCGGCGTGCCGGTGTTTTTCAGCGAGTTTGTGTGGGGCATCGGCATGACGGTGCAGTCCGCCGTGCTCGGGCAGTATGACGCGGAGTTTTTGGCGGCGTACAGCCTCGTGCTCGTGGTCGGGGATCTCTCCACCGTCTTTATGTGCGGCTTCGCGAGCGCGGATATGGTGATCCTCGGCAACATGCTCGGCGCGGGCCGGGACGAGGAAGTGCGGAAGCTCTCGCGCTCGTTTACTTATATCGGGCTGGCGCTCGGCGCGGTCATGGCGGGCGTGGTGCTCGCGCTGCGCCCGTTCGCGCCGGGCTTCATCGTCTCCACCGAAAGGACGACGGAGTATATCCGCGTCATGATGGTCATCATGGCCTACGTCGTGTTCTGCTACGGCTCGAGCTGGAACCTCTCCGCCGGAATCCTGCGCGCGGGCGGGGACACGGCTTTCTGCGCGAAGGTGGACATCTACGTCACGCTGGCGATGAAATGCGGGATCGGGGCCTTCCTCGGCCTTGTGCTGCATCTGCCGGTGCTGATCGTCTATTTCGTCATGTGCAGCGAGGATCTTATCAAGGGCATCCTGCTGCTGGTACGGTATCTCAAGGGCGATTGGCTGCATCACGGCCTGACGATCGCGCAATCTCAGATGGAGGCGGTGAAATTATGAGCTTTGCCCATCTGCATCTTCACACGGAATACAGCCTGCTCGACGGCGCCTGCCGCATCGCGCGGCTGATGCCCCGGATCAAGGAGCTGGGGCAGACCGCCGTCGCGGTGACCGATCACGGCGCGATGTACGGCGTGATCGATTTCTATCGGGAGGCGGAAAAATACGGCCTCAAGCCGATCGTCGGGTGCGAGGTCTACGTCGCCAACCGCTCCCGCTTCGACAAAGTGAATCTGATGGACTGGAGCAACCACCTCGTGCTGCTTTGCGAGAACAACGAGGGATATAAAAACCTGATCAAGCTCGTCTCCGCCGGCTTCATCGACGGATTCTATAAAAAGCCGCGCGTGGACAAGGAGCTGCTCCGAACCTATCACGGCGGGCTGATCGCGCTCTCGGCGTGCCTCGCCGGGGAGATCCCGAAAAAGCTTAACGAGAACGACTACGACGGCGCGAAGGCGGCGGCGCTGGAGTACCGGGAGATTTTCGGGGAAAACAACTTCTTCATCGAGCTTCAGGACCACAACTACGAGGAAGAAAAACACATCCTGCCCAACCTCGTGCGGATCTCCAAGGAGACCGGCATCCCGATGGCGGCGACAAACGACTGCCACTACCTCAACCGGGACGACGCCCGCATGCAGGACGTGCTGATCTGCATCCAGACGAACCACACGGTCGGCGAGGAGAACGACATGACCTTCCGCACCGACGAGTTTTACGTCAAATCCGAGGAGGAGATGCAGAGCCTGTTTCCCTACGCCCCGGAGGCCATTGAAAACACGCAGAAAATCGCCGACCGCTGCAATATGAGCTTTGAATTCGGCAAGACGAAACTGCCGGCGTTTCAGGCGCCGGACGGGCGGGACAACGACGAATATTTTGAGTCCATGTGCCGGGCGGGCCTGCGCCGCCACTACGGGGAGAACCCGCCGCAGGAATACGTCGACCGCCTCAATTACGAGCTCGACGTCATCCAGCGCATGGGCTACGTCAACTACTACCTGATCGTCTACGATTTCGTGAATTACGCCCGCAGCGTGGATATCCCGGTGGGGCCGGGCAGGGGCTCCGGCGCAGGCAGCATCTGCGCCTACTGCATTGGGATCACGGACGTCGACCCGATGAAATACCACCTGCTGTTCGAGCGGTTTTTGAACCCGGAGCGCGTCTCGATGCCGGATTTCGACATCGACTTTTGCTACGAGCGCCGGCAGGAAGTGATCGACTACGTCAACCGCAAATACGGCGAGGACCATGTCGCGCAGATCATCACGTTCGGAACCATGGCGGCCAAGGCCGCGATCCGCGACGTCGGGCGCGCCCTCGGCATGCCCTATCAAAATGTGGACAAGATCGCGAAGCTCGTGCCGAACGACCTGCATATGACGCTCCAAAAGGCGCTCGAGATTTCCGCGGACCTCAAGGAGCAGTACCATTCCGATCCGAAGATCAAAGAGCTGATCGACACCGCGCTCAAGGTCGAGGGCATGCCGCGACACTCCTCGGTGCATGCGGCGGGCGTCGTGATCGCGCCGGAGCCTGTTACGAATTTCGTGCCGGTCGCAAAGCCGGAGGAGTCGGTCGTCACGCAGTTCACGATGACGACGCTCGAGGAGCTCGGTCTGCTCAAGATGGATTTCCTCGGCCTGCGCAACCTCACGGCGATCCACGACTGCGAGAAAGCGGTGCAAAAGAGGATACCGGACTTCGATATTTCGGCGGCGCCGGAGGACGATCCGGCGGTCTACGAGATGCTCGGAAAGGGGCAGGCGCAGGGGGTGTTCCAATTCGAGTCCGCGGGGATGCGCGGCGTGCTCGTCGCCTTGGGGCCGAAATCCATCGAGGATCTGACGGCCGTGATCTCGCTCTATCGCCCCGGGCCGATGGACTCGATCCCGAAATATGTGGAAAACAGCCACCACCCGGAGCGGGTCGTCTACAAGCACCCGCTGCTCAAGCCGATCCTCGAGGTGACCTACGGCTGCATCGTCTACCAAGAACAGGTCATGGAGATCGTGCGAAAGCTGGCCGGCTACTCCTACGGACGCGCGGATCTCGTGCGGCGCGCGATGTCGAAGAAAAAGGCCGACGTGATGGCCAAGGAGCGCGAGTATTTCATCCACGGCAAATACGCCGAGGACGGGAGCCTTGAGCTGCCCGGCGCGATCCGCAACGGCGTACCGGAGTCCGTCGCGAACGAGATTTTCGACGAGATGAGCAGCTTCGCCTCCTACGCCTTCAACAAATCCCACGCGGCCGCCTACGCGACCGTCGCGTACCGCACCGCCTACCTCAAATGCCGTTATCCGGGCGAGTACATGGCGGCGCAGCTCTCTTCCGTGCTCGACAATACGGACAAGGTCATCGAGTATATCGGCGAGAGCCAGAAGATGGGCCTCAACGTGCTCGGCCCCGACGTCAACCACAGCGAGATGGGCTTCACCTACGAGGAGGCGGGGGTCCGCTTCGGGCTGCTTGCCATCAAGAATCTCGGCAGGGGCCTGATCGCGAACCTGCTCAGGGAGCGGGAAGAGAATGGCAAGTATAAAAACTTTACAGACTTTTGCCAGCGCGTCTACGGCCGAGAGCTCAATAAACGCGCGCTTGAGAGCCTGATTAAGTCCGGCGCGCTCGATTCCCTCGCGGAAAACCGGCGCCAGATGCTCGAGGGCTACGAGGGCCTGCTCGGCTCGATCGACGCGGAGCAAAAGAGCAATCTGGCCGGTCAGATGAGCCTGTTTGGAGGGCCTCGGGAGAGCGTGGCGGATCATTTTGTGCTGCCGAGGGTGGCGGAATATTCGCTGCGGGAAAAACTGAGCATGGAGAAGGAGACGATCGGCCTCTATCTCTCCGGCCACCCGATGAACGACTACCGGCCGCTCGCCGAGCGAATCGGCTCGAGCACCATTTTGGAGATCAAGACGATGGCCGCCGACGAGGGGGCCGACGACAGAAACATCCTGCTCTGCGCGATCGTGCTCACCAAGCGGACGAAAACCACCAAAAATAACGACGTCATGGCCTTTGTCACGGTGGAGGACATGACGGGGAGCCTTGAGGTGCTCGTCTTCCCGAAGGTGCTCGCCCTCTACGGCGGCATCCTCAACCTCAACGAGGCCGTCGTGATCGAGGCAAGGATCAGCGCCCGCGACGAGGAGGACGTGAAGCTCGTGGCCTCCCGCTTCTTTACGCCCGCGGCCGCGGCGAGCGGGATCCCCTCCGCGAGATCCGCCGATTCCTCCGCCGGGGGAGCCTCCGGAAGCGCCGGAGCCTATTCCGGGAACGGGACCTTCGGGAGCGCCGGGCGGTCCGCGCCGGAATCGGCCCCGGCCGCCGGTATGGCCTCGGCGGCCGACCTGTCTGCTGCTGCTTCGGCCTCGGCGAACCGGGGGCTTTATATCCGCGTGCCCTCGGCGGAGAGCCGGGAATACCGGCGGGCCATGGCGTTCCTCGCCGTTTTCTCCGGGCTGACGCCGCTCTACATCCATCTTTCGGACACAAAAAAGACCCTCCGGGCCTCGCCCACGCTCTGGGTGGACACCTCCGAGGGCGACGGGTATGTGATAAAAAGGCTCGCAAAAATGCTGGGCGAAGAAAACGTAAGGATGAAATAGGCAGGGACCCGCATAAAATGATGGCTGAGAATCCAAGTCTCAGCCAATTTTTTTGTTTCCATTTTTGAATATTTCGCGCCGGTCTTGCAATAAAATGTAAAATCCTATATACTTTTAGAATATAGTGACGGGATCGGTCATGCATCTTGCATCAGCATTCGGAGGTACAGAATGAAAGCAATCCTATCCGCAGCTTTGGCAGTCGTTCTTTTGCTTTCCCTGACATCCTGTGGTCGTGACAGCTCGGACCCGACATCGCTTCTCTCCTCGGAGGCGGAGTTCTCCGCTTCGGAGGGAGAGATCATTTTCACGCCGGAGCTCCCCTCGGCAGATCCGTCGTCCGCCGCTTCGGAGGCGGCGTCCGGCGAGACCTCCGCGTCCGGGGAGAGCGAAGCGGGCTCCTCCGCGGCGGAGGCCTCTTCCGCGGGCGCTTCTTCGGCGGCCTCCTCCCAAGGAGCGGCCTCTTCGCAGGCGTCTTCGGGGGAGAAATCCTCTCAAAGCACGGGGAAAAGCCACGCCGTCGCCCCCTCCGACGAGGTCCGCGCGGTCTGGATCATCTACATGGAGCTCCAAAGCATGCTGAACGGGAAGACAAAATCCCAGTTTCGCAGCAACATCGGCGCGGCCTTCGACAACATCGCGGACCTCGGCCTCAACACGGTCTTTGTCCACGTCCGCTCCCACAGCGACGCGTTTTATGACTCCGACATTTTCCCGTGGTCGGCCTACTGCACCGGGACGGAGGGCGAGGACCCGGGCTACGACCCGCTCGAGATCATGGTCGAGGAGGCCCACGACCGCGGCCTTTCGATCGAGGCGTGGGTCAATCCCTACCGCGTCAAGAGCACGTCGGACACCTCGAAGATCTGCAAAAGCAGCCCCGCCTATGACTGGCTCGATACGGATAAGGTCGTGGTCCTCTCCGGAAACGGGATCTTCTATAATCCCGCGGACGAGGACGTCATCGAGCTGATCGTCGAGGGCGTCAAGGAGATCGTCCAAAATTACGACGTCGACGGCGTCCATTTCGACGACTATTTCTATCCGACGACAAACGCCTCTTTTGACGAAGATTACTATGACGACTATGTTGACGACGGCGGAACGATGGGCCTCGCGGCGTGGCGCAGGGACAACGTCAACCGCATGATCAAGCGGGTCTACAAGGCGATCAAGTCCGTCGACAGCGGATGCCGGTTCGGGATCAGCCCGGCCGGAAACATGAACAACAACTACGACAGCCTGTACTGCGACGTCTATACATGGGTGCAGAATAAGGGGTATATCGACTACATCTGCCCGCAGATCTATTTTGGATTCCAAAACGGCAGCATGCCGTATCTCGACGTGCTCGAGACCTTCGACGAGATGATCTCCGTCTCCTCCGTGGAGCTGATCTCGGGCCTCGCCGCGTACAAGATCGGAAAAAAGGATACCTATGCCGGCGACGGCGCGAAGGAGTGGACCAAGAGCACCGACATCCTCGCGAGGCAGGTGGAGGCCGCGCGGGACGCGTCACATTACGGCGGGTTTTCCATTTACAGTTATACCGCCCTGTTCGCCCCGGCTTCCGAGGTGAAGCCGAGCGTGACGGCCGAGCGCGGCAATCTGGAGGATGTGCTTTCCTGACCCAACGAAACGCAGAGAATTCCGAAACGAAAGGATCGCCAAACAGGATGAAACGATTGTTCCTGAATCGAAAACTCACATTTCTGATATTATGTATGGCGCTTACCGTTGTGATCGGCGGGATCGGCGCCTATGCGGCAGTCACTTCCGGGCTGCCGGGGCTCGATATTCTTAAAACCGCCGCCGAGGCCGAGGAGAGCGAGCAAGGGGAGCCGGTGCTCTCCATCACCCCGGCAGGGGAGGAATCGGAGCCGGAGGTCGTCATCCAGCCGGTCGTATCG
>ERZ795044.1350-NODE-1350-length-22316-cov-8.072548_pt1 | contig 22316 bp, 14 predicted proteins | sample MGYA00375128_ERZ795044 | MGnify/ENA primary metagenome ERZ795044 (study PRJEB30173, sample SAMN05720213) | anaerobic digester metagenome | isolation source: active sludge of municipal wastewater-treating anaerobic digesters | place: USA | collected 2014-12-22 ... | reverse complement strand
TTCCGCCGAGTCGTGGAAGAGGACGACGCGGATCGTGTCGCCGGGGAACTGTGTGCGGATGAGGTGCGTGAGGGCGAGGGCGACCTTCTTGGCGGGGGTGAAGCGGTCCTCGCCGTAGAGGATCATCGAGTGCGAGCAGTCGAGCATCAGGACGGTCGCGCACGACGAGCGGTACTCGGCCTGCCGCACCATCAGGTCGGGGTAGTCGATATCGAGCGGCGATTCGAGCGATCCGGTGCGCGCGAGGGCGTTCTTGAGCGTCTCGTTGACGTCGAGGTTGAGCGTGTCGCCGAACTCGTAGGGCTTGCTCGAGGCGTCGGCCTCGATGCCGGTGGCGAGGAACGGGGTGTCGTGGCTGCCGACCGACGACTTGCCTAACGACCCCAGGATGTTGCGGAGCGACTTGTAGCCCAGGAAGTCGATCCCCTTGTCGGTGAGGCGGAAGTTCACGTCGCGCGATGCGGCGCGCGCGAGGCCACCGGGGCCTTCGACCGCCTCGTGCGAGTCCGGCACCTCGGGCGGGGCCTCGAGGTTGAGGTAGCCCTGCTCCATGAGGCGCTTGACGATGTCGTCGAGCAGCTTGGCCAGGGAGGCCTGCGCGTCCTCGTCGTCGTCGCCGCGGAGCGCCTTGAGCATCTCCGGGGTGAACTGGCCGCTGTCGATGAGGGCCTGCAGGATGGCCTGCTTGAGGGCGTCGAGCGAGCGGTCGCCGTCTTCGCCGGTCTCGCCCCAGAACGGGTGGTACTGCTGTCCGCCCGCGAAGCCCGACTGCAGCAGGAAGTCCGACAGCTGCTCGAGCAGCGACTCGAGGTCGACCGCGTCGGCGGCCTCGGGGGAGAACTTCGTGTAGGTGTGGGACTTCATGACCACCTCGCTCGAGACCGGGGGCGCAGACGGGGCTGCGCCAGACATACGATACAACACGGGATGCGGCTCCGGCGATCCCTCGAACCCGAGGCGAAGTGGGGAATCCGTCACACACTCCGTCGCCGGCGCCCCGACTGGCCCCGGGCGTCGACGCAGGGTGAAGGCGACCCGGCGACTATTTGCGGGAGGGCCTGTACTTTACGGCCGTGACGACCCCTCGCCGCGCCGTGAATCCGTTCCGGGTGCTCCTCACCCACGCGAACTTCCGTCGCTTCTGGGTCGGGCAGACGCTGTCGCTCATCGGGACGTGGATGCAGTCGATGGCGCAGGGGTGGCTGGCCCTGGAGCTGTCGAACAACGCGTTCATCGTCGGGCTCGTCGCGGTGAGCGGGTCGCTCCCGATCCTCCTCTTTTCGCTGCACGCCGGCGTGATGGTGGACCGGCACGACAAGCTGCGGTTGGTGAAGATCGCGCAGAGCCTCCTGCTCTTCGAGGCATTGCTGCTCTGGTACTTCACCTGGTCGGGGCACATCAACATCCCGGGGTTACTCGCGCTCGCGCTGTTCGGCGGGGCGATTGCGAGCATCGAGATTCCGGCGCGTCAGTCGCTGATGATCGACCTGGTGGGGCGTGACGACCTGCGCGATGCGATCGCGCTCAACTCGTCCGGCTTCAACCTCGCCCGCATCTTTGGCCCGGCCATCGCGGCGGCGATCATCGCCAAGTTCGGGTTGGCCTGGTGCTTCGGAGTGAATGCGCTGAGCTATCTCACCGTGCTCGTCGGGCTGTCGCGCATCACCCTGCCGCCGCGCGCCGTCGTGGCGGTGACGCTCTCCCCGATGGAGGGAATTCGCGAGGGGTTGGCGTACGTCGCGGGCAATCGTCGCGTACGCGGGCTCATCGAGGTCATCACCGTCTTCTCCATCCTCGGCAACCCGTACCTGTCGCTCATGCCGGTGATGGCGCGCGACATGTTGGGACTGCAGGCGGATGGCTACGGCGTCATCCTGTCGGCGGTGGGGATCGGGGGGTTGGCGGGAGCGTTGGCGCTGGCGGCCTCGGCGCCGCGGTCGCGCGGGCGCCTGCTGGCGACTTCGTCGTTCGTCTTCGGGGCGCTGCTTTTCGCCCTGTCGTTCGTACGATCGCCGCACGTGGCGTACGTCCTGTTGCTGTTCATCGGCTTCGTGATGATCGTGAACAACGCGCTGGCCAACACGCTGATGCAGTCCATCGTGCCTGACGAGTTCCGCGGGCGATTGATGGCGATCTATTCGCTCATCGTGGTCGGGCTGCCGCAGGTGGTGGGGGCGTTCGGCGGCGGGGCGGTGGCGCGCGCCTTCGGCGTCGACGCGGCGATCGGCGGCGCGGCGCTGCTCATGCTGGCGTACGGCTGGTGGGCGTTTCGCCGATATCCCGACGTGCGGGAACTGTAGCGGGCTGAGACGGCGCCGCCGCCCGCTGGCGGGGGGCGGGGGGAGGAGGCACTTTCGGGCGTCTCCCACTCCTTGAATCGTCCGATGCCCCAGCTCTACTCGCTCGCTCCCGCGCGCCGGCGCATGGCGCCGCTCGTCCTCGCGCTCGGCCTCGTCGGCGCCGTCGCACCTTCGCTCGCCGCGCAACGCACGCGCCCCACCGTCGCACCGGCGGGGCCGGCGATCGATTCCGCGGCGTGGGCATCGCTGCGCTGGCGCCACATCGGTCCCGAGGGAAACCGCGTGACCTCGGTGGCCGGCGTCGCCGGCGACCGCACGACGTACTACGCCGGCGCCGCATCGGGCGGACTCTGGAAGACGAGCGACGGCGGCAATAGCTGGCAGCCGGTCTTCGACGACCAGCCGGTGTCGTCGATCGGGTCGCTCGCCACCGCACCGTCGGACCCGAACGTCGTCTGGGCCGGGACGGGCGAGCCGTTCATCCGCTCGCACATTTCGATCGGGTGGGGCGTGTGGCGCTCGACCGATGCCGGAAAGTCGTTCACCCGCATGGGGCTGGAGCAGACCGGGCGCATTGCGCGCATCGTGGTGCACCCCACCAATCCCGACCTCGTCTACGTCGCCTCGTTAGGGCACAGCTACGGGCCCCAGGCCGAGCGCGGGATCTATCGCACGACCGACGGCGGCAAGTCGTGGGAGAAGGTCCTCTTCGTGAACGACAGCACCGGGGCCTCGGACCTCGTGATGGATCCCAACAACCCGCGGATCCTCTTCGCCGGGATGTGGCAGGTGCAACTCAACACGTGGGGGCGGTTCTCGGGCGGGGCGGGGAGCGGGATCTGGATGTCGCGCGACGGCGGGACGACGTGGAAGCGCCTAACGGGGAACGGGCTCCCGACGACGCCGATGGGAAAGATCGGACTGGCGATGTCGAAGGCGAACTCGAGTCGGGTCTACGCGCTCATCGAAGCGGGCGACGGACTTCCCGCGGTCAACGTCGCCGACACCACCACGCGCGGACGCCTCTGGCGCTCCGACGATGGCGGGACCACCTGGCAGGTGGTGAGCTACGACCAGCAGGTGGCCGGGCGCACGCACTACTACAACCGCATGACGGCGATGCCCGACAACGCCGACGAGGCGTACTTCCTCACCGCCAACTGGGCCAAGACGCTGGACGGCGGGAAGACGATTCTCGATCCACCATTCAAGGAAGTGCCCGCAGGCGATCACCATGACGTCTGGGTCGACCCGACCAACGGCCACCGCATGATCGTGAGTCACGACGGTGGCGTCTCGATCACCGAGAATCGCGGCAAGTCGTGGCGGCGCATCCAGCTCCCCATCGCCCAGATGTATCACGTGGCGGTGGACAATCGCATCCCGTACAACGTCTACGGCAACCGGCAGGATGGCCCGTCGACGCGCGGCCCGTCCAACAGCAAGATGGGCGACTACGGGATCACGCGTGGCGCCTGGTCGTCGGTGGGCGGCGGAGAGTCCGGGTGGGCCCAGCCCGACCCGGTCGACACCAACCTGGTCTGGTCGAGTGCCTCCGGCTACGGATCGGTAGGCGGGATCGTATCGCGCTGGGACTTGCGCAGCAACCAGTCGACGCCGGTCGAGGTGTGGCCGCAGGGGACGATCGGGCACGCGGCCGACGAGGTGAAGTACCGCTTCGTCTGGACCTTCCCGGTCACGATCTCGCCGCACGATCACAACAAGCTCTACGTCGGCTCGCAGCACGTGCACGTCACCACCAATGGCGGCCGCTCGTGGCAGGTGATCTCTCCCGATCTCTCGCGCAACGATCGCGCGCGCATGGTGCGCTCAGGCGGCCTCACCCCGGACAACATCGGCGTCGAGTACTCGGGGGTGGTGTTCGCCATCGCCGAGTCGCCGCGCACGGCGGGGGTGATCTGGGCGGGGACGAACGACGGCAAGTTGCACCTGACGCGTGACGGCGGCGCCAACTGGACCGACCTCAGCGCCAACCTGCCGGGGGCACCGACGTGGGGGACGATCTCCAACATCGAGGCATCGCGCTACGACGACGGGACGGCTTGGCTCTCGATCGACGCGCACCAGGCCAACAACCGCGATCCGTTCATCTACAAGACGACCGACTTCGGCAAGACCTGGACGCTGCTCGTCAACGGCATCCCCAAGTCGCCGCTCTCCTATGTGCACGTCGTGCGCGAAGACCCGGTGCGGCGCGGCCTGCTGTACGCCGGGACCGAGAACGGGATCTACGTCTCGCTGGACGACGGCGCCCGTTGGCAACCGCTCAACAATAACCTGCCACACGCGCCGGTCTACTGGATCGAGGTGCAGCCGCACTTCAGCGACCTGGTGATCGCCACGTACGGGCGCGGCTTCTGGATCATGGACGACATCTCGCCGCTGCGTGCCCTGGCGCCCCAGCTCAAGGCGCAGGGCGCGGCGCTCTTCGCGCCACGACCGGCCTATCGCTTCCTCCCGGTCGAGGTCCCGTTCGCCGACTATGACGATCCGGTCACCGGGACCAATCCGCCGTATGGCGCGGCGCTGAACGTCTGGCTCGCGGATGCGGTGAAGGACTCGCTCGTCCTGTCCATCGCCGACGCCAGCGGCCTGGTGGTGCGGCGGCTGGCCTCGATGGGGAAGCCGGGGGTGAACCGCCTCTGGTGGGACCTGCGCAACGAGCCCACGAAGGAGGCGAAGCTCCGCACGGAGAACCCGTACGCGCCCGACGTGCGCTATCCGCCGGAAGGTCGCGCCGCGCCGGGCGTGGCACGCTTCAACATGCTCGTGCCACCGGGGCGCTACACGGTCACGCTCACGGTCGGCGCGCACAGCTCGTCACAGCCGCTCGAGGTGCGCAAGGACCCGGTCTCCGGGGGGAGCGAGGGCGAGATCCGGCAGCAGGTCGAACTCGCCCGTGACATCGCCCGCGACATCGATGCGGCGGTGGACATGGTGAACACGCTCGAGATCGTGCGCAGCCAGGCCGCCACGATCAAGGCGTCGTTAGGTGACGACAGCACGATGGCTGATGTGCGCGTGCGAGCTGACTCGCTCGACAAGGCGATGCGGGCGGTCGAGGAACTGCTCGTCCAGCTCCGCGTCACCGGGCGCGGGCAGGACCTGGTCCGCTACCCGTTCCGCCTCAGCGAGCAGCTCATCTATCTCGGCCAGAGCGTGACGTCGTCGGATTTCGCCCCGACCGAACCGCAGCGTCAGGTGCAGGCCGTGCTCAAGGAGCAGCTGCGTCAGGCGCGCGCGCGTTTCGACGCCGTGATGGCCGGCGACCTCGAGGCGTTCCGCCAGCTCTTGCGCGCACGCAACGTGAAGAACGCGCTCATCTCCTGAGCACGCGTGTTCCCTGACGACACGAAGGGCCGGCCGCCCGCAGGCGACCGGCCCTTTGTGTCTCGTCGTGCCGCGACGCCGTTACGACGCTGTCTTCCGCTTCACCACGGTGAGGCTCAGCGAGGTGGGGTACTTCGCCGAGTGATGCACCTTGTTGTGCGCCACCGGCCCCGACGTCTCGTCGAAGTTCTTCCCGCCGGTGTTCATGTTGCGGTCAAAGCGCGGAAAGTTGGAGCCGGAGACCTCGATGCGCAGGCGGTGCCCGGCCTCGAAGTAGTTGGAGGTCGTCAACGGACCGAGCTTCACCTTGTAGACCTTGTCCTTCTCCATCCACACGACCTTGTCGTACCCCTCGCGATAGCGCGCGCGCTGGATCGTCTCGTCGAGGTTGTAGGCACGCCCATCGGGATAGACGTCGATGAGCTTGACCGTGAAGTCGGTGTCCTTGACGTCGGTGGAGACGTACAGCGTCAGCTCGACGGGGCCACTGACCTCCATCCCTTCCTTCAACGGTTCGGTCGTGTAGACCAGGATGTCGTCGCGCTGCTCCATCTTCTGCTGGTCGAGCGCTCCGCCCACCACGGCGTTGCCCGTGCAGCAGACGTTGCCGCCGTATGACGGGACCGGGTTCATCGGGTCGTAGCTGAAGGCGTCGGGCTTGTCCACCTTGGGCGGCTTGGTCGTGAGGACGCCGTCTCCCTTGGCGGTGTTGGCATTGCCGCCGCTGGCGAGGAAGTAATTCAACGTCTCGGCGCCCGCCGGCGGCCAGCTGTCCGCCGTTTGCCACTTGTTCATCCCCATCGTGTAGTAGCGCACCTTGGGGAGCGTGTCGAGGAGGGCGCTCTTCTCGCCCTTGAGGAAGATGTCGAACCAGCCGAAGGTGAGCGCGTCGTAGTCGAGGCGTGCATCACCGACGCTGCGTTCACCGACGATCGTGTTCTCCGTCGCCCGCTTGTAGGCACAGTGCAGCGTGGGGGCGATGACGGCGTATTGCTGGTTGGCGATTTCGGGGCGCGCGGTCTTTCGCACGTGGTTGTACGTCGCAAGGTTGGGCCCCACGGACACGTCATACCAGGACATGAACCAGAGTCCCGGGACGTTGATGCGCATGTCATCGTGGAACAACCCGCCGCGATACCAGGCGGAATCGTTCGGGGTGCGCTTGATCATCGCGCCGCCAGTCGCAATGCCCGGCATCGAGTCGGCGAAGACGCCGCGCGGCCCGTCGACCGCCTTGAGGATGTCCATCGACGGGAGCGTGCGAAGCCCCTTGCTCCAGTCGACGGGTGGGAGCTGTTGCGCGAGGTCGAACGACTTGGAGAACCGGATGCGCTCTTCCTGCGTGAGGTTGGGCGGCATCATCGGGCGGACCTGGTTCTGCTCGCCGTACAGCCACGCGATGAACAGCATCTGCACGGCGCCACCGCGATACCAGTTGCCCTGCTCGTAGTAGGGTCCGACCCGTCCGACGCCGGCCCCGAAGCCCTGTGGGATGATCGTCCCCAGCCCCGGCGGTGACTGCGCGGCCACCGCCATCTGCCATTCGGCGGTGGAAGAGCAGCCAATCAATCCGACCTTTCCATTGGCCCACGACTGCGTGGAGATCCACTGGATGGCGTCATATCCGTCGGTGATCGGCGGGCCGAGGATGTCGTAGTTCCCTTCGGAGAAGAAGTGGCCGCGTTCGTTCATGACCACGTAGGCGTAGCCGCGCTTCACGGCCTCGAGCTGCTGGCTCATGTCCGACGGCGCGCCCAGCCGCACGTCCCACCAGTTGAAATTGTACGGCGTGCGCACGAAGATCGCCGGTACCTTGCTGCTGGCGCTCTTGGGCCGATAGATGTCGGCCTGCATCTTGAGCCCGTCGCGCATGACGACCATCACCTTGCGGTCGACGACGGCGATGCGTTGCAGTTCGCTCTCGAGCGAATCGCGACGGGCGCGGAGCTGGAGTTGATTCGCTTGCTGCGGGGGCTGGGCCCCCGCCGCGACCGTGGCGAGCAGGAGCGGCGCAACGACGGCGAGCCGAAGGAGAAGGACGCGCATGGACTGTCGGGCGAGTGGGAGAGGGACGAACCAGGGTGCGCTCAACGCTCATCCGGGCGCGGCGCGCTGCAAGAGGGAAACGTCCGCTCCCCGTATAAGGTTGAGGCAAAGACGGCCCCGCGCTCGCACGGGCACGCCGAGCTCGGGTGGCGCCCCCTAGGGGATGGCGGTCCGGCGAAGCGCCTCGATCTCGGCCAGCATCCCGGCGACCTGCGCCTCGACCACCACGCGTCCCTTCTCGCGCGTGGCCAGCGTCGCATTGCCGAAGGTCCCCGTGCGCGACCACACCTTGCCGTCGCGCGCGGCGGCGACGGAGTCACGCGTGAGACCGCCGGCGCCGGGATGATAATCGTCGGGGGCCTTCGCCATCTGCACCACCTCGGGATGCATGTACAGCATCATCGACGTCTCCATCTCGTCAGCGTGCGTCCCCCCTGCCTGCCGCCGCACCGATTCCTCGGCGGCCTTCCCGATGTTCAGGATGTCGGTGTACCGCACGACCAGGCCGCGCGCGGTGAGCGAGTCGCGCGCCGGTCCCAGGGCGCGGAGCGTCGAGACGCCCGTGTTCAGGAGGTAGAAGCGTCGCGGCCCGTGGGCGGCGATGGTCCGCACGATGTCGATCACCATGTCGCGCGCGGTCTCCAGGCGCAACGTCGTCGACCCGGCGTACTCGACAAACGATGGATAGAAGTGATAGTTGAGCGTGGGATAGAGCACGACCTTGGTCGAGGCGGCGACACGCTGCGCGAAGTACTCGGCCAGGAGCCAGTCGTTGTTGAGCGGGAGGTGAGGGCCGTGCTCCTTGGCCTCGGCGCCGATAGGGATGACGACGATGGTGGCCGTGTCGAGGCGGGCGATGGCCTCCGTCCAGGGGAGTTCGGCGATGCGGACGCTCCCGACCGCCGCGAGCGCCCGCTGCTCCGCAGCACTATGCGCGCTGGTGGTCGCGCGCGCCTGCGCGCCTGCCCGCGTGCTCAGCGAAGCCCACAGCGTGACGGCGAGTGCGAGCGATCGCCAGTGTGAACGACGCGAGGAGGGGTGAAGTCGGGCGAGCGGCATCGGCGGCCAAGGGAGAAGGAGGTCAGCGGAAGTTGCCAGCTCTCCGCTCGCTGTCAACGAGTGGCCAGCACGATTGCCGATCGCCGGACCCCCGGGCATCTTCGTCGCCGCACCACGCCCCCCGTTCGGGTGTTCGCCTGCTCCTTTTCGACTCGTCCGATGTTCGCGTCCCGCCTGCGCCACCGTCCCCTGCTGACCCTCGCCCGGCTCCTGCTCGCGGGGAGCGCGGCGTGCGCGTCGCCTGGCGCGACCTACAAGAATGCAGCGCGCACGCCGGACGACCGCGCGGCCGACCTCCTGGCCCGGATGACGCCGGAGGAAAAGTTCTGGCAGCTCTTCGCCGTCCCGGACGACACGACCCTCGACCTCACTCGCCTGCAGCACGGGATCTACGGACTCCAGGTACGCCCTAGCCTTGGCGGTGGCGCTCGAGAGGTGGCCGAACGCATCAACACGATTCAGCGCTACCTGGTGACCCGCACGCGCCTCGGAATCCCGATGATTCCCTGGGAGGAGGGGCTGCACGGGCTCGCACAGGGCGGGGCGACCGTCTTTCCGCAGGCGATCGCCCTCGCCGCCACGTGGGACTCGTCCCTCGTCGCGCGTGTCGCGGCGGCCACGGCACGCGAAGCGCGCGCGCGCGGAATCCGTCAGCTGCTGTCGCCGGTGCTCAACCTCGCGACCGACGTGCGGTGGGGACGCGTGGAGGAGACCCTCGGAGAGGATCCGCTCCTGGCCGCTCGCCTCGGCGTGGCCTTCGTGCACGCGGTGGAGTCGGCGGGAGTGGTCACGACGCCCAAGCACTTCGTCGCGAACGTCGGTGATGGAGGGCGCGACAGCTATCCCGCGGAGGTCAGCCGCGGCTGGCTGGAAGCGCTGCACTTCCCGCCGTTTCGCGAGGCGCTGCGCGCCGGTGGGGCGCGCTCGGTGATGGCGTCATACAACTCGATCGACGGCGCGCCGGCCACGGCAAGCCGATGGCTCCTCACCGACAAACTGCGCGGTGACTGGGGATTCGACGGCGTGGTCATTTCGGACGCCGGGGCCGTCGGCGGGGCCAACGTCCTGCACATGACCGCGCCCGACTACCCCACCTCCACCGTGCGCGCGCTCGATGCCGGGCTCGATGTCATCCTGCAGACTTCGGTCGATCACGCCGCGCTCTTCCGGCCGGCTTTCGCCCCCGGGCGGCTCTCGCCAGCGGTGATCGACCGGGCCGTGCTGCGCGTCCTGCGCCTCAAGTTCCAGCTCGGCCTCTTCGAGCAGCCGTACGTCGCGTTCGACAGCGCCGGCGACGCGTCGATGCGTGCCGAGCACCGTCAGCTGGCCGAGGAGGCGGCGCGCGCCTCGTTCGTCCTCCTGCATAACGACGGCGGCGTCCTTCCGCTCGATTCGACGGTCCGGTTCGTGGCCCTCATCGGCGTGGATGCGGACGAGCCGCGACTTGGCGGCTACTCCGGACCGGGCAATCATCCGGTCTCGATTCGCGATGGGATGGCCGCACGACTCGGCGGGCGTGCGGAGGTGCGCTACGCCCCGGGGCCGGGGCGGGGGAGCGCCGAGTTCGTCCCGGTCCCCGCGTCGGCGTTAGGCGATGGGCTGCGCGCTGAGTACTTCGCGAACACCGCGCTCCAGGGCGCGCCCGCCGTCATCCGGACGGACGCCGCCATCGACTTCTCCTGGCCGTTCGGTGGCCCGGACTCAGCCCTGGCGTACGGCTGGTACTCCGTGCGCTGGCAGGGGACCCTGCGTGCGCCCGCCGGCGGCGTGTTGCGCCTGGCCGTCGAAGGGAACGACGGATATCGACTGTACGTCGACGGCGCGCTCGCCATCGATCGATGGGGGAAGCGCGGGCACTCCCTCACGAGCGTCTCCCTTCCGGTGGCGGCGGGGCGCGCGGTGGCGTTGCGGCTGGAGTACTTCGAGAGCAGCGGCGCCGGGCGCATTCGCCTCCTGTGGGATCACGGCACCTCCACCGATTGGCGCGGCGCGATTGCGACGGCCGCTGCCCTGGCGCGCCGTAGCGACGTCGCGGTGATCGTCGCCGGCATCGAAGAGGGGGAGTTTCGCGATCGCGCGTCGTTGCGGCTCCCGGGACACCAGGAGGCCCTGGTGCAGGCGGTCGCGGCCACCGGTCGCCCAGTCGTCGTGGTGCTCATCGCGGGAAGCGCCGTGACCAGCGCCGAGTGGGGGAGCCGCGTGGGGGCCGTGGTGCAGGCCTGGTACCCGGGCGACGCGGGTGGTGATGCCGTCGCGCGACTCCTGCTCGGTGATGCGGCGCCCGCCGGCCGACTCCCCTTCACCGTGCCGGTCGCCGAGGGACAGCTCCCCCTGACGTACTTCCACAGGCCCACCGGGCGGGGCGACGACTATCTCGACCTCACCGGGCGCCCCGCCTATCCCTTCGGCCACGGGCTCGGCTACAGCGCGGTGGCATATGACTCGATCCGCGTCGAGCCCTCATCGCCGCGTGCGGGGGATAGCGTCATCGTGCGCGTGAGGCTGCACAACACGGGGCGGCGCCCCGCCGTGGAGGTCGTGCAGCTGTACCTGAGGGACGAGATCGCCTCCGTCGCCCGTCCGGTGCTGATGCTCGCGGGCAGTGCCATCGCCCCGCTGGCCGCGGGCGAGGCGCGCGAGGTCGCGATCGTCGTGCCGGCGGCGCGCTTCGCCATGCGCGATGCGCAGCTGCAACTGGTGACGGAACCGGGACGCTTCGTGGTGCTGGTCGGGGCGTCGTCCGCCGATATTCGGCAGCGGGCGGTCGTGACCTTGCGAACGCCCTAACGATACCGCGCTGGGTCGACGCCCACGCGCTGGCAGAGCTCGACGAACGCCGCGTCGCGCGCCGCGCGATCGTCGGTGTTGAAGCGCAAGAAGAACGGCCGGTGCTCCCAGTCGAACGATTCCTCGGTGAGCCCGTGCACGTGGAAGAGGAGCGCGGCACAGTGCACCGCCTTGTCGCCCGGCCCCTGCAGCGCCTCGCGAAAGAGCACGTCGACGACGGCGGGCGGATGAAACTCCGCCGCGTCGTCCAGCATCTCCGAGAGTCCCCCGAAGAACGACGCCTCCCGCAACCCACGCACGAGCGAGTCGGTTCGTGCTTCCTCGTCGACGAGTTCGGGCGCGTGTCGCACGACGGCGGCACGCACCTCGGCCCCCCCGTCACGCAGCGCCGTGCGCAGGGCGTCATGCGCGCGGTCAGTCGCCAGCGCCGCGAGCGCCTCGACGTCGCGCCACCCGCGCGTCGCGTGGGGCACGAGCATCTGTTCGATCGTCGCTCGTTCGTTAGGCGTGGCCGCCGCCAGCGCGTCGAGGTCGTAACCGATCCCCTCGCGCCACTTGTCGTAGTCGATCGCCATGCTGTCGACGAAGCGGTCGAAGGCCGAGCGTTCCGCAGTCGCCGGAGTCACCCGCTCCAGATCGGGGTTGGACGACTCGGCCGATCGCGACGCGTCAGCATGCTCCGGCAGACCCAGACGCCGACGTGACGCGCGCTCCTGTGCCTCGAGCGCCTCGCGGATCGCATCCATGTCGGGAAGCGGCTCGGGCGGCAGCGGCGCCTCGAGGATGAAGAAGAAGCGCTCGCCGTCGTGGAACTCGCCGGCGTACTGCGACGAGTTGCGATGGTAGAACGCGACGCCGGCGCTCGGCGCGCGCGGGCGCGTGCTGACCGGACGGGCCAGCATGAAGTACACCCCCGCCGGCGGTGCCGGAAAGTGGCTCGCGACTTCCACGATGGAATTGCCCGCCGCGAGCTCCGCCTCGAGGAGTTCACGCAGTGGACGCGGGAGGCGGTCGGCCTCCGATCGAAACGGTTCTGGAATCACGAGTGCATCACGGCGATGACGGCGCCACGAAGGAACGGACGCGCTGCACGATCAGGCCGGCTCGTCGGCGAGTCGTGCGCGCACGACTGCCTCGACCAGGTCGACGGCGCCGGCGATGCCGAGCCACGCCGTGTTGACACAGACGTGGTAGTGCGCGGCGTCGAGCCATTCGCGGCGCCAGTGGCGACGCACATACGCCTGCCGTTCGCGGTTTGTCTCATCGACGAGACGCGCGGCCTGCACCGGCGACAGCTGTTCGCGGTCGGCGACCCGGGTGATGCAGGCGTCGCGCGGCGCCACGCACAGGACGTGCACGGCATCGTGCCTGCTGGCGAGCCACGCCTGTGCCCCTCGTCCCACGAGGACGACCGGGCCGCGCGCCACCGCCTCGTCGATCACCCGATGGGTGACCTCGAGGATGCGTTCCTCGGTTGGCGGAAGCGGCGCGCCGAGTGGCGCGGAGAGCATTTCCTGCGAGCTGTAGGCAAAGGCGTCGGCGATGCGCTCGGCGAGCGACGGGCGACGCTCCTCGATCGCCTGCACGTGCGCCGGCGTGATGTGCAACCCGACGGCGACGCGCTCGATGAAGGCGTTGTCGAGGAGGGCCCACTGCAGGCGTCGCGACAGCGCAGCGGCCACCTCGCTCCCGCCAGAGCCAAACATGCGCGAGACCGTAATCAGCGGCATGCGACTAGTCCGTGGGGAGTACACGGCGACGCACCACCTCGGCCGGCGCATAGCCGAGCGCGTCCCAGGTGAGATTCCCCTCCACGTTCTCGATCGTGCAGTGGAGGCGTACCTCGCGCAGCCCGTGCGTTCGGCACCATAACTCCGCCTCGGCCAGCAGCAGGCGCAACACCCCGCGCCGCCGGTGCGAGGCCCGCACGAATGCCGAGGTGATGAAGCCGTAGCGCGTCGGGTGCACCAGGCGCGCGCCCCGCGACACGGAAACGCGAAGCAGCCCGACCGCTTCCTCGCCGTCGTGCGCCAACAGCGTGACCTCTGTGCGCGCCGTGAGCTGTGTAGCGGTCAGTTCACGCGTCAGCGCCGCGAGGTCCCGCCGCGGCCGGGCAAACAGCGGGCTTCGGCGCTCCTCCCGCAGCAACTCCAGCCGCAACGCGACCACCACGTCCATGTCCTCGACCGTCGCCGCGCGCACGACCACCGGTGTGGCCGTGCGCGAGGAGGCGGCGCGACGGGAGGTCGTCACCGGCGTCAGGCGGAAAGTCCGCCCCCGAACTCCTGCTGCCCGCCGCGCGGACGACGTTCCTGCGGCGCCCGCCCGTAATGCCCGGCGTCGGAGCGCGAGATCTTGCGGCGCGCCACCAGCGACTCGAGCACGAGTTCGCAGGCCGCGGAGGTGAAGCCGTCATCCTTCGCCGGCGCGAGCCCCACGCGATGCACCAGCGCCACGAGCCCGGGGACGACGTCGAAGGCGCGCGCGAGCGTTCCGGCATCCACGTCGTCCGTCACCTGCAACGCCGCCCCATCCTCGAACCAGAGGATGATGTCATCGACGTTCACCCCCCCCGCACGGTCGCGGAAGACGGCGTCGGAGGCCCGGCGAATCAGCTCGCGCGCGATGTTGGCCGCGCCGACCAGCTCCCCCTCGTACTCCAGCTCGATCTTCCCCGTGATGGCCGGCAGCGCGGCGTACAGGTCGGAGATGCGCGGGACGATCTCGGTCCCCCCCAGGCGCAACGTGCGTCGCTCGGCGTTGGACACGACGCTCTCCATCACCGAGATCGGCATGCGCTGCGACACCCCGGAGCGCCGGTCGATGCGCTTGTCGGTGCGCGCCTCGAACGCAATGCGCTCGATCACCTCGGCGACAAACTCCGGAATGCGAACCGGGAGCGCGTCGCGCTGCGTCCAGGCCTCCTGCGCCGTGATCTGCATCCCCAGCGCGACCGTCTCGGGATAGTGCGTGATCACCTCGCTGCCGATGCGGTCCTTGAGCGGGGTGATGATCTTGCCGCGCGCGGTGTAGTCCTCGGGATTGGCCGTGAAGCAGAGGAGCACGTCGAGCGGAAGGCGCACGGGATAGCCTTTGATCTGGACATCGCCTTCCTGCATGATGTTGAACAACCCCACCTGCACCTTGCCCGCCAGGTCGGGGAGTTCGTTGAGCGCGAACAGCCCGCGATTGGCCCGCGGCAGCATCCCGTAGTGGATCGTCAGTTCGTCCGACAGGATGTGACCGCCACGCGCCGCCTTGATCGGATCCACGTCGCCGATGATGTCGGCGATCGTGACGTCAGGCGTCGCCAGCTTCTCCACATAGCGATTGCCGCGCTCCACCCACGCGATCGGCGTCTCGTCCCCCATCTCGTCGAGGCGCTGCCGCGCGTACTTCGAGATCGGCGCATAGGGATTGTCGTTGATCTCGCTCCCCGCCACGATCGGCATCTTCTCATCCAGCAGCGTGACGAGCGCGCGCAGGATCCGCGACTTGGCCTGCCCGCGCAATCCGAGGAGGATGAAGTTGTGCCGCGCCAGGAGCGCGTTCACGATCTGCGGCATCACGGTGTCCTCGTACCCGATCACCCCGTCGAACAGGGTGCCACCGGCCCGGATGCGCGCGATGAGATTCTCGCGCAGTTCGTCCTTCACCGATCGAAGGACGCGGCTACGCTCGCCGAGCGGATGGGCCTTGAGGGCGCCGAGGGTCGTGGGAAGGGCGTGCGAGGACACGGGAGCTCCGGAGGAGAAGGGTCGAAGCTACAACACCGGGCGACGGGGGGAAGTTCGAGCGCCCTGTTCGCCCCCCCCTCGTCGCGGCACCGTCAGTCGGTCGCGCTGACCTCGACCAGGTTGTCGTAGAAGACCGGCCCGTGCCCCAGGTCGGTCTCACGTTGCGACGTCGTCGCGTTCGCATTCTGGCCGTCGGGCGAGAACTTCCCCCACCAGATCGACGGCGCCCACACGACCCCCTCGCGCACCCCCTCGTCCACGCGCAGCACCACGGCGAAGTGCCCACGGTCGTTGTGCACCACCACACGGCGTCCGCTCACCAGCCCCCGCCGCTCCGCGTCGCGTGGGTGCATCACGCACTCCGGCTCGGCACGCTTCCGCAGAGAATCGACGTTCACGAACGTCGTATTGAGGAAGTAGTGCCGCGGCGACGAGATGAGCGAGAGCGGAAAGCGGGCGGCGAGTTCGGGGGCGGTTTCGGGGAGCTCGTACGGCGGCGTGTACGTCGGGAGCGGGTCGAGCCCCATCGCCGCGAGGCGTGCCGACCGGAACTCGCACTTGCCGCTCGGCGTCAGGAAGCCGCCGTTGGCGTACGGCGTGTACGGCGAGGGGATGTTTAGCCGAACCCACCCGTGCGCCATGAGCTGCTCGAAGGTCACCCCGTGCATGCGCTCGTGCGTCGAATCGAGCGCCACGCGCACCAGCTGCTCATCGTCGTCCTCAAAGAGTGCGGGGTCGAGACCCATTCGCCGTCCCAGCTGCCGGAAGACCTCCGTGTTCGGCTTCGCTTCGCCTAACGGGGCGATGGCCGGGCGGTTGAGCGTCGCATAGTGATGGCCATAGGCGAGGTGCACGTCCCAGTGCTCCAGCTGCGTGGTCGCCGGGAGGACGAAATCGGCCCAGTCGGCGGTGTTGGTCTGGAACTGTTCGAGCACCACCGTGAACAGGTCCTCGCGCGCCAGGCCCCGCAGGACGGCGTTGCGGTCGGGGGCGACGTCCGCGGGGTTGGAGTTGTACACGACGAGCGCCCGCACCGGCGGCCCCCCCACGCCGGCGTCCGGCGTCGTCAACGCCTCGCCAAGCCGGATCATGTTGATGGTCCGGACGTCGGGATGCAGGTCGGGGCGTTCCAGCGCCTGGGCATTGAAGCGGAAGTTCGCGCTGGTGGACAGTTGCACGCCGCCACCGGGGTGGCGCCAGTGCCCGGTGACCGCCGGGAGGCAGGCAATGGTGCGCACCGCCATCCCCCCGCCGGCGTGTCGCTGGAGGCCGTAGTTGATTCGCACGAAGGCCGAGCGCGCCCGACCGTAGCGGCGCGCAAGGTCGCGAATCGTGCTCGCGTCGAGCCCGGTGATGGGGGCGGCGCGCTCCGGGCTCCACTCCTGCACCCGTTCGCGCAGTTCGTCGGCGCCCAAGGTGTAGCGGGCCAGATAGTCGTCGTCCTGCATCCCCTCGGCGAACAGGACGTGCATGATCGCCAGCGCGAGCGCCGCGTCAGTCCCGGGGCGTATCCCCAACCACTCGTCGCACTGTTCCGCCGTGCGCGACCGCACCGGGTCGATGGCGACGACGTGGGCGCCCCGCTCCCGTGCCTTGAGGATGTGCGGCCAGAGGTGGGGGTTGGAGGTGAGCGTATTGGTCCCCCAGAGGAGGACCAGGTCGCATTCGGGGACCCCTTCGCCATCGGCGCCGATATTGGCTCCCACGGTCATCATCATCCCCACCCGGCCAGCGGTCGCGCAGATGGTGCGGTCGAGGCGGGAGGCGCCTAACGCGTGAAAGAAGCGCCGGTCCACGCTCGACCCCTGCAGCAGCCCCATCGTCCCGGCGTACGAGTACGGCAGGATCGCCTGCGGGCCATCCGGCGAGTTCGCGATCTCGGCTAGGCGGCGCGCGATCTCCGACAGCGCCACCTCCCAGGAGACCTGCTCGAATCGCCCCTCACCCTTGGGGCCCACCCGGCGAAGCGGGTGCGTGAGCCGGTCGCGATGATACGTGCGCTCCAGATAGCGATTCACCTTCGCGCAGAGGAACCCAGCGGTGAAGGGGTGCTCCGAGTCGCCCTGGATCCGGATCGCCTCCCCGTCGCGCACGGTCACGAGGGTCGCGCAGGTATCGGGACAGTCGTGCGGGCATGCGCCGCGGACGATCGTGTCGGTCGCGGCGCTCGTCTCAGCGTTGATCACGGGACGCGAGGGAGAACGTGGTCATTACCGGGGCGAGAGGGGCCTGCGCCGGCCCGCTCAGTGTAGCACTGGGGCCCACGGGAGAAAACGCCCGCTCGCGCAGTATCCGTCGGGCGCGAGGTCAGTATGCCGCTCGCGATTGACAGGGATTCAACGATTCCGGCGGTAAAGGTGATGGGGAAACATGTTGCCACGTCATGACTTGAGTCGTCCGCCGCACTTGACTACTGCGCCCGAAGACATAAATTCACTGCGCTGTTGGGAGGCGGGCGGAAATCCCCGTGGGATGTCTCGACCCTTTGACTGCATCTAGGCGCACGACGCAGTCGACAACCTCCTGATTGCACGGAAGCTGAGAGCGCGGCGTGCTGCGGCCGGACTGGCCAAAGACGCATTGGTCTTGTTGTCCGGCTGTCTCTTGTTTTTTCCTTTCCCCCGTCCCCTGGAGAATCTGCAATGAAGCGTATCGCTCTCGCTGCCGCCGTCATGTTCGTCGCCGCTTGCGGCGGCGCCAAGGAAGAGGCCGCCCCGGCCGCTGATACGGCCGCCCCGGCCATGGCCCCGGCTCCGGCTCCGGCTGACAGCGCTGCTGCCGCCCCGGCTGACACCGGCATGAAGACCGACTCGGCTGCTGACACGACCAAGCACTAACTCTCACCCCTCGGTGAGCAGGAGCGGGCGCGACCTTCGAGGTCGCGCCCGCTTTCGTTGTACCGTGCGACACCCCCGTGCTGCCGCACGGCGTCTGGCGGCCTAACGAGCGTTGTGGTACCCCGGGCGCCGGTGCCCGGTCGAAGGTGCCCTAGCCGAGCGGGAACGGCAGCGCGACGACCCTCGCCCGCACCGTCGACTCGGCCGCGACGACTTCGACCTCGCTGTCGACTTCGATCTCGCGCCGGACCATCGCCAGCGCCACGCCCCCCAAGCGGGGCGAAATGACGGCGCTGCGCACGTCGCCGACCGACTTGCCCGCCGCGTCGCGCAGCCCGCTCCCGCGCGTCAGCATGTGCGCTTCATCGAAGCGAAGGCCGCGCAGGTGACGGTTGACATGCCCGCGGAAGTGCACGCGCGCGACCGTCTCCTGTCCCGTGTAGCATCCCTTGGTGAACGAGACCGCGTGGAGCTCCTCCATGTTGGCTTCCTGCGCCAGTGTGGCGTCGTCCATCTCGATCCCCCACTCCGGACGCCCCGCCTCGATCCGCGCGATTTCGAAGGCGTCGAGTCCGGCCGGGTGCGCGCCGCTCGCGCGGAGCGACGCCCAGAGCGTGTCGCGCGCGGCGATCGGGGCGATGATCGCGAATCCCTCGAGCTGCAGGTCCGGGACGCGGATCAGCTGCAACGTGTGCCCCAGCGCCACGAGTTGTCGGTGGGCAAAGGGCGCCGTGTCCGCGAGTGACTCCCACTGCACCCCCAGCGCGGCCGCTACGACAGCGTGGGCACGCGTCCCGTACACGCTGAGGTCCACGGTCGATGCCGTGATGTCCGCATACCGCGAGAGGCGTGGGTTCACGTACTTGCGCACCATCCCCCACCATCCTGCGGCTGCACGCGGCGGCACGTCGACGAGAACGTCGTCGTCACGCACGAGGATGCGGGCGTCGCTCAGGATCTTCCCCTTCGGCGTCAGGGCGGCCGCGTAACACCCCGCGCCGGGGGCGAGCGCCAGCACGTCGTTGGTGACGAGCCCCGTGATGACGTCGCGCGCCTTCGGCCCGGCAAAGGTCCCACGCGAGCGGTACGAGCGGTCGACGAGAATGGCGCCACCGACCGGACCGTGCGCCGGGTCGTGCCGAAGGGCCGAGTACTCGCCCGCGACGTCGCCGTAGTCGCGGACGGCGTCGATGGCCGAAGCCGCTGCAGCGGCAGGCGCTGGCTCCGGAGGCGTTGCGCCTGGCGGTGATGGATCGTGGCTCATGCGAAGCGTTCTCCCCCGCGGGCAACAAGGTGCTCGATGGCGGCGATGTCGAGCCTGGTGATGGCGGGAATGACCGCCTCGGCCTCCATCGCCACGTGCGCGGGGAGGTCTCCGACCGCGATGCACCGCAGCCCCGCCCCACGGGCCGATCGGATCCCGTGGCTCGAGTCCTCCAGCGCGACGACCACGCCGTCGCTTGGCACCGGGCGACGGCGTTCGAGTCGTCGCATGGCGGCAAGATACGGGGCGGGGGACGGCTTCGCGGGATAGACGTCCTCTGCCCCGATCACGCAGGCGAAGAGGTGATCCAGCTGCGCGAGCGAGAGGACGAATTCCACATCGCGGCGTCCGGCACGGGTCACGATGCCGAGTCGCGCGCGCGCGGCCAGTCGCTCCACGGCCTCGCGTGCCCCATCGGCGAGCATCAACCCCTTGCTCACGTGCGCGGTGAAGGCGCGATCGACGCGCAGCGCCAGCAGTTCGACCCCCGTCTCGTCCAGCGTCACGCCACAGCGTGCCAGCGCCCCACGCACGGCCTCAGGGGTCGGCAGCCCCGCGCAGCGATCGCGATAGTCCGCGTGCGACAGCGTGATCCCCTCCTCGGCGAGCACGGTCAGCATGGCGTCACGGCGCGCGGCGGCGGTATCGGCCAGCACCCCGTCGAATTCCATCAGCACGGCATCAATCACTCGATGAGGCATCGGCGTCACGCGTTAGCTGTCGCGCCGCGCGTACGAAGCGTCGAGCAGGTCGACCGGGTGCACCACACGGGTGGTGCTCCCGCTGCGAGACAGCCCGGCGCCGATCTGCATCAGGCACCCCGGGTTTCCCGTGGCGACGAGCGCCGCGCGCGTGTCGGCGATGCGCGCCAGCTTGGGGGCCAACACGGCGTCGGACGTCTCGGGTTCCACGAGGTTGTAGATCCCCGCACTGCCGCAGCACTGATCGGCGTCGGCCAGCGGGGTGAGCGCCAGCGACGGGATCGCCGCCAGCACCGCCATCGGCGGCGCGGTGATACGCTGGGCGTGCACGAGGTGGCACGGGGCGTCGTACGTGACCGAGAGCGGCAGCGCCCCGCCGCGTTTCGGGCCGGCCGCGGCGAGCAGCTCGCTCACGTCGCGGACGCGCGCGGCCAGCGCGACGGCGCGCGCGTGCCAGGTCGGATCATCCTGCAGGAGGTGCCCGTACTCCTTCATCATCGCGCCGCATCCCGAGGCGTTGACCGCTACGAGGTCGGCGCCGGAGGCCTCGAAGGCCGCGATGTTGCGCCTCGCGAGCGCGCGTGCCGCCTCGACGTCACCCGCGTGCGCGTGCAGCGCGCCACAGCACCCCTCGCTCCTCGCATCCACCAGGCGGTAGTCGTTCACGGTCAGGACGCGCTCGGTAGCGCGGTTGGTGTGGGCGAAGAGCCCCTCCATGACGCAGCCGTGCAGCACGGCCACCGTGCCGCGCGATCCGTCGCCGCGAGCCGCGTAGCGCCCTGCCGCCACGGGTGGCTCCGTCGACTGCAACATCGCGAAGGCAAAGCCCAATCGACCGTCGAGGCCGGAGAGGAGGCGCGAGAGTCCCACGGCGCGTGTCAGTCGCCCCATGACGAGTGCCACGCGCAGCGCCCACGGGCGCGCGAAGATGCCGAGGATGAGGCGCGCCACCAGCGGGAGCGGGCGCTGCGTCGCCATGGTGGCGCGCGTGGCCTCGAGCAGTTGGCCGTAGGGGACGCCGCTCGGGCACGCGCTCTCGCATCCGCGGCACCCCAGGCAGCGATCGATGTGCGTCTGCACCGAGGGGTCGTCGAGGGCAAGGTCGCCTTCCACCAGGGCGCGCATGAGGACGATGCGTCCGCGGGGAGAGTCGTTCTCGTCGTTGAGCGCCAGATACGTCGGGCACGCCTGCAGGCAGAAGCCGCAATGGACGCAGTTATCGATTCCCGGCAACGCCCGTGCAAGCGGCGTGTCCGGGATGGCGCAGGGGCGAGTCGTCGGGAGGACGCTGCTCATGCCGTCGAAGCGGGAGTCACGAGTCCGGGGTTCAGCAGGTGCCGTGGGTCGAATGCCTGGCGCACGTTCGACGCGAGGCGCGCGAAGGCCTCGCCTGGGAGCAGTCCCCAGCTCTCAGCCGGCAGTTGCTCCCCGATGAGATGCCAACGCTCGGCGAGCCCCGCCAGTTGCCCGTGCAGCGCAAGGGCGGCGTCGGCGGGGACGATGAGCCGAACGATCCCTCGTTCGAGCGTGGCCTGCCGATACGCGCCCGGGATGACGGCGACGCAGCGTCCCAGGTCGTGCCAGAGGGCGGCCAGTTCCGAGGGGCGTCGCGAGGCACGGATGGTATACGCGCCCGGTGGCAACGATCCCTGCAGCCGCCCCCAGCATTCGGTGGGAACCTCGTGCGTGAGGCCTAACGATTCCACGAGCGTTCGTTGCGCGGCGAGCGCGGCGTCATTCCCCGCGAGGCGCACCAGGATCGTCGCATCGTTCCCGACGTCGAGCCGCCGCGCGAGCGCCCCATCGACCAGCTCGAGTGCCAGCGGCGTGAGCGGGGCGTCGCGCAGCGTGCGCAGGAGCGGGGCCAGCGCTTCGGGCGCCCGCGGAGCGTCGAGGGCGAGCGTACACTCCCGTGGTGGTCGCGCGCGCAGGCGCACGCTCACCTCGGTGATGATGCCGAGCGTCCCCCAGGCGCCTACCGTCAGCCGCACCAGGTCGAAGCCGGCGACGTTCTTCACCACGCGACCGCCACCGCGCACCACGATGCCGCGCCCGTCCACGAACTCGAGGCCGATCGTGAGGTCGCGCGGGAGGCCGATCGACCCGCTCAGCGGCCCCCACGACGCGGTGGCCAGCGTCGCGCCCAGCGTGGCGCCCGGTGCGGCGAACGGGTCGAGTGGGAGCCACTGCGCGTGCGGCCGCGTCGCCTCGTCGATCTCGGCGAGTGTGGTGCT
>ERZ795044.1347-NODE-1347-length-22334-cov-6.412810_pt1 | contig 22334 bp, 1 predicted proteins | sample MGYA00375128_ERZ795044 | MGnify/ENA primary metagenome ERZ795044 (study PRJEB30173, sample SAMN05720213) | anaerobic digester metagenome | isolation source: active sludge of municipal wastewater-treating anaerobic digesters | place: USA | collected 2014-12-22 ... | reverse complement strand
TACACGGTCTGCTTTGCGCAAGGCAATTGTCCGGCCGGCCGGACAATTCGGAATAGCGTGTAAGCCGGCTAAGGGCTCACAAAAAAAGGGGGCATGAAAACATGCCCCCTTTGAAAACTCCAATTTCCCGAAAATCGCGCGTTACGCTGCCGCCGCGATTCTCTCCTGGACCTGCATCTGGCTGTAAAGCCCCTGCACCAGCGACACAAATGAAGACCCCACTTCCCATACGCCGTTTTTGAATTCGAACTGAGCCAGCTCAAAATTATGCTGACGCGTCGCGGGATTATCCGCAAGCTGGCGCACCAAAGAAAGCACCTTCGTGGGATCCATCCCGTTAGCCAACAGCAGAGGAATATTCAACTTCACTTTGGCCCCTTCCGGCAGGACCAGCTCAAGATCTCCCGTATCATCCAGACTGCTGATCGAAATCGCGGGAACATCCATCCCCTTTGCGAAGGCGGAGATTTTCGCCCCCGAGAGAATCTCTTCGCGGACATCGCGGACTTTAAAATGCTTTGCCGCTTCGTAAAGCTTCGCGATAATCGGAGGTTTCTTCCCCTGATTCGCCTGCCCTTTCCACACCGCGACAAACAAATCCCCGGGATTCATCACGCCGTCGGCAATTGTTTGGCCAATGGAATCCGTCGTCTGATCTTTTCCGGGCTTCAACACATCATCCACAAACACCACAACCGGCACTTGATGCTCGGGAGTCTGCGAAATTCCCAGATGTGCCATCAGTTCGCTAGCCCCTTTGTCGCCGTTGAAGGCATTCGCCGCGCGCATCAAATCCTCGGAAATCGCGGGCTTCTGCGACTCACCGCCCAAGCGCGCCCGGTAAGCGATCAACACCGTTTCATCCGCCTCCGGCAGATAATAAACCATCTCCGTGAGGTCTCGTGTCACTCCCAGACTCGCGCCGAGAGATCCTCGTTCCCCGCCGTGCTCCACAAAATAATCCTGAAGGGCTTCAGCGCTTGCTGCCTCACCCAGTGCCGCTCCGGTGGTTTTTGAAATTTCGACAACCAAGATTTTTCTATCTTGAGTTGCCGGATACCCCGGTTCTACAAGCACGGATCTTTCAACTTTCACATCCTGTTCCTCATAAAGCGGCTCCGCGAAACCTCTTTCCCCCCCACTGCCGGTGTAGCCAACAGCAATTTTTTGTCTCTCATAGACTGTTTGCATTTCATAAACCGGTTCTTTCCCAGGTATAGGCGTAACAATATATTCTACCCGGAAATCACCGCCCGATCGCCCAAACGCAATAGCTTTTAATAAAAGCTCAGAACTAACAAGATCCCGAGCTTCTTCGGGCCACCGATCAGCTAATTTTTCAAGAGTTGCCATATCTCGTATAAGAGAGCTATCCCCAACAATTGCAGAAAGCCAAAAGGCTGGATTCATTTTCTTTTCGGCAAGTTTGATCCCAAAAGCCAACACCTGAGCAAACGCTCCGTCAATCGATTTGGTCGCTTCGACAAGACCCGGAATTGCATTAAATGCTCCGGCAGGATTCGCGCCCCTCTCCGCTAAACCAACTCCAAACTTCAGAACATCATCAAGGCTTATCGATGTCCCCTGTATCGCCGTGATAATAGCCGGAATCGCATCCAACGCTGGCGCCGGACCTATTTTCTTCTCGGCAAGACTTCGGCCAAACTCCAAAACCTTCAAAACATTTTCGGGTGTTTTTGTGGAATTAATTACCTGCTCCAGACTTTCCCGAAGAGCTTCGCGTTGAAATTCCAACCTTACCGTTTCCATCAACTCCCGGAGTTTATCGAGAATCTGGCGGCGTTCATCACGCGTAAGCTCCAGCCCTTTGATCATTCCGGTACGCCCGGACCACCAGTCGCTCAAGCCCGTGAGAACATCTTTCATCGCCCCTAAACTCTCCGCTGACGGAGGTGCCATTTCGGCAAGGCGGGCCGCGAGGGCCTTCTGAAAGTTCTCATAATCCTCATATTGTTTCCTGAAATCGAACATGGGATGGTTCGACGCGTCGAGATTCATCGCGAGCATGCCCTTGATCGTGGCAGCCGGTTCAAGCCCCATCACATATCCGGGACGCTCGAGATCGTTGACTTCCTTCCCGTCTATCATCCTCTTTCTCTGCTCGAGAAAATGCGACACGGACCGCTTCTCGACCCGGCCGTCTCTCGTGCGATGCATCAGCGTCGCAACGATGTGGTCCTGAATCAACGGAATATCGGGCGCGTTGACGCTCGTATCGCCCGCGAATCCGCCTTCGATATCATGGTACAGCACAATCCCCTGCGCCTCGCTCAATGCATCCAGGTCCGCCTCGGTAAAGACACGATCGCTTCCTTCGGCGACAAACCCCTTCGGCAAACGGAAAACCGTCCCCGGCCTTCCCTCGAACCGGAGCCTCGAATAATTGATCGTCACGTTATCCGCCGCGATCACTTTCACCCCTTCGGCAACCTCAATGAGCGAATGGCTCACTTTGTGAGTCCCCTCAAAGGTTACCGAATCGGGAACCTGGCTTTCGGGTGAAATAAATTTGCCGGAGGTGATCATGTAATCATGCCCGAAATGCAGACTCCAGATCATTTCCTGAATAATCGGATGATCCCCTTCCTGCGTCGTCACGCCGTTCGCCCAGTAGTGAAGATCACGGTAAGCGAGCGGATCTCCCGCATCCGACCAGCGTGTGCCGAAATTGGTTCCGACGAATCTCGATCCCATATCCCTCAAGATGCCGAGCGCCGCTTCCTGCATAATTTTAAACTCATGCGGAGACAAGCCAAAGCGGGTCTGACGATTAACCTCATCACAGCCGACTAAAATCCCGCCCTCTTCGGCCAAGATCGGAAAATAGTCCTCGAGCGCTATCCTCCACATCGGATAGGAATCAAAGAATTCCGTCTTTTCTGAAAGCATCTGGGAATTCGCGGCATAATACTCGTCAACCGCCGCAATAAACTCGTCCCGCCGGTCGCGCAAAGGCGGCGTCATCCCCTGCTTTAGCATCTCAAAGACCATCAGACGGGCGTTCATCCACGCGTCCAGATCCAAGGGGATCTGCTCCTCGGCCTTCCGTTCCGCCGCCGCCTCGTCATACCCTTTCTTCTGATACTTCTCCTTCAGAGAATCCTTGATCTTCTTCTTCCACGCCGCGAACATATCCGCCCAAGCATCGCTCGTCAGCGTCGTCGAGGTCAGGACCATCGTTGACCAGTCAACGACCTCCAGAGGCCACGCGTCACCGCGGGCAACGCCTTCGATATCCGTCGGCACAAACCAGCCGTTCGCAGTGCCTTCCCCGAATTCCGGCCATGCCGCATTTTTGTGTAAATACGCCGGCTGGCGCGGCAGAGGCTTTGAGAACATCTCAAACAAAGACACGCCCAGCGCCAGATTCAGCTTAAAGTAAAACGTATTCAAAAAGCTATACGGGTAGTCCCCTTCGAAAAGCGGCTTCAGCATCGCTTGAATCTCGCGATCATTTTTCGTGTGCTGCGCCAAAGCAACGGCGTCCCGCCACGCCTGATTCATGGAGCCCCACGGATGAGGCCTTTCCTTGGCCAAAGTCGCCAGATTGGCGCCGATATTTTCCAAAACCTGGGGATTGTCGGCAAAAATGAACGGCATGATCACCAATTCCAGCAGCCAGTCTCCGATCACCACCCTCGACGCAGGGTCCGAAACATGCACGAGATGCTTCTGAATCATTTGCTTCAGAGGGCCGTAAAAATGATCCCGCCGTTTCTCCGGTGTATCGTAAATATGATGGACCGCGTTCAACAATACCTCGCGCACCAAAACAAACGCGGCCGGTTTCTCCGCGAAGCGAAGCACAAAATGCAGCCGGGGATTGAGGAACATATTCCCCAATCCGCTGTAATACTTGAGATCCGTGGCGTTCGCGCCCAGGACTCTCGCGGGGCGCGCGTAGAGATTCGCCCCCTGGCCGCGGTGATAATCCGCGCCGACGGAAGGCAGAAAACTCATGATATTATCCGCGGGACTGATTACGATATGGGCCCCCGCAGGCAGGCACATCGGATTTCCCTGCGCATCTTTCATGTCGGGATCTCCCATCAGCTCTAGAATCTGCTCCGAAGCCTGCTCCCCGAACTCGGTGTCATTCACCTTGATAAACGCCTTGGTCATCGTCTCGGACAAAGTCTGAAGCGCCGAGCGGGTCCCTCCTCCGCCTTTCAGCACCACATTAAAGACAACCGTCTTGCCGTTTTCTTGACACCACTGATCGAATGCCTCGGCATACCCCAAGGCATCCTTTTCGGGGTCCACATCAATCTTGGCGTTCATTGATTCCGCAACCTGCTTCATTTCGCGAACCACTTCGGCTATCCCGCGGAAAATTCCCACGGCACTGCCCCAGTGAAAAGACTCCACCGGCTTCCCGTCCACTTCGGCCCGCTGATGCGGATTCAGAAAGAAGCGCCCCTGCTCCGACACGATTCCATTCAGGGTCGGCATTCCGCGAATCGCCTCAAACCGCTGCCTTTGGATCTCTTCCCGGATGGGATCCGCGTTCAGATTAATCACTTCATGAATCACAACATCCCCGCTCTGCACCCGCGCAAAATTCTTCGCGCGAACTTTCTTGGCGGCAAGCTGGCTGATTTCCGCCGGTGTCGCCTCTTTCAAACTCGTCAACGCGTCCGCGCACCACTGTTCCACGCCGGACCATTTCGCCATGAGATAAATCCGTATCAGGCCGCGCACCGCGTCCGAATAAAGAGCCGCCTTCGAGGGATCCGATTTGATCGCCCGCGCGTTCCGGGCCAACTCTTCCACCGCCTTTTGGGCACGCTCCATATTCGCGGACCGGGCCTCGCTAATCAGCGTTTCGATCGATTCGCGGACAAATTCCCCCTGAATAATGTCCCCGAGACTTTTCGCCGTCGTACGCTCCGAAAGAGAGGTCATTAATCCCGGAAGCCCCACCATTCCGTCCTTCTTCGTATCATAGCGAATTGCCGTCCCCTGAGCGACAAGGGCCTGCTCCATCTCGGTCACCTGATCGACTTTGATGGTCTCCTGCCCCCAGCGATGCTGCAACCGGGGAAGCGCTTCGTATTCATAAATCATCTGCGTCGCTTTCGCTTCGCGCTCCTCAGGAGTTCCCCCGAGTTCCGAAAAATCAACTTTGGGCAGTCCCGCGACCATTGCCGGAGACCAGACATTTTTATTCTCAATGACCCATTGCCGATAAGCGTCTTCAATGTTTCCGGCCCTTGGGATCAGATCGTACCGGGTGAGCCGGTCCGCAGCCACTTCAACGGGCGTCTCGACAAACACGACAGGCGCCACCGCATTCGTTCCGGTTTCTATCGCACGGTATTGATCTTCCGAAAGGCTGTTCACGCGGCCGTCCAAAAGCACATTCCGGCCCTGAGCGAGCATACCGATAATCGTCGCCGTCAGCCACGCTTCGTATTCGGGCGAAATGGAAACCGCCATCATTTTCGCGAACTGAAGGATTTCATCCTCGCGGTCCTGAAGCGCCTGGTCCAGATTCACAACCGGCCCTTCCGGCTGCTCATACGCGATAGACATTCTCCCCTTCGCATTATTTTCAAACCGGATCCTCGGAAGGATTTCATTCAAAAGCTTCTCCTTCGCGCCGTCCTTAAGCCGGGCGGTCTTCGGATCGAGAGACGTCAACAAATCGTTGTCGATCGCAAGAAGCGTGATCGTCCGGTACAAATTCCCCGACGAAATATTTTGTGTGTTTCTGAAATGCTGGGTAATCGAACCCGAAATCGTGGATTTCCCGGTGCCGCTCACGCCAAACACCCGGAAAAAGGTCCCCGGAGGAACCTGATCCCCGAGGCTCATCGCGACGTTCCGGTCCCGCCCCGCGGCAATGCCGTGGCACAGAGCCGGAAGCCCGGCCATCCCCTCAGTTGCCGTGTTATAGCCGATCGCAACCCCCCGATCGACGAGCCCCCTCTCCATCTCCGTCACCTGATCGACCTTGATCGTCTCCTGCGCCCAGCGATGTTTCAGCCGGGGAAGCGCCTCGTATTCATAAATCATCTCCGTCGCTTTCGCTTCGCGTTCTTCCGGCGTTGAGCCCAACTGCGCGAACGGTTTTCTCGGCAAGCGTTTCTCGATATCTGCCGGCACATAAACATTATGATTGTCCAAAACCCAGCGCTGATACGCCGCTTCGATACTTCCCTCCCGCGGAATCAGATCATACCGGGCAAGCCGGTCCGCGGCCACTTCAACGGGCGTCTCGACAAACACGACAGGAGCAACCGCTCCCGCAACGCCTTCGATCTCCCGGTACTGGTCATCCGCCAGGCTGTTCACGCGGCCGTCCAGCAGGACATTCGTTCCTCCCTCAAGCAACCCCGTAATCATATCCGTCAGCCATTTTTCGTATTCGGGCGATATCGCAACCGCCATCATTTTCGCGAATTGAAGAATCTCGTCCTCGCGATCCTGAAGGGCCTGATCCAAATTCACGATCGTGCCGTCGGGTTGCTCATAAAAAATCGACATCCGCCCCTTGGCGTTATTCTTGAAACTCACGCGGGGAAGAATCTCGTTCAATAGTTTTTCTTTTGCTCCGTCCTTGAGCCGGGAGGTCTTCGGATCCATCGACGTCAACAAATCATTGTCGATCGCCAGCATCGTCAGGGTCCGGTAAAGATTCCCGGATGAAATGTTCACCGTGTTCGGGAAATATTTCGTGATCGTTCCCGAAATCGTAGATTTCCCGGTGCCACTCACGCCAAACACCCGGAAAAAGGTCCCCCGCTTCAATGCACGGGTCGGAATACGGATGCTCCCGCGCCCGTACTGTTTCCCTTCCTGCATCTTCGGAATATCTTTCTCGCGATACGCCAGCCGGTCGCTCAACAACGCGCCCCAAAGCACGCCGGGATCCACGTCGGGCCTTCTCACCGTCACGGCATAAGGCCCCGCCTGGAAAATAATCGCCTCACCGCTATCCGTCACGACACGGTTAATCTCGCTGTCGCGGTAAGGGCCCGGGTACGCCGGGAACACAATCAAGTCAAATGAATTATCCGGAAACGGAAGCTGGGTGCTGTTGCCCATCACTAAATCGATCGGATTCCCATTTTTCTCGGCCCGTTCCCGTCCGTACGCCACCGCCGGAATCGACCAATCAATACCGGTAAAATGCACGTCCGGATAAGCCTTTGTCAATTCTTCCAGAAATTCCCCCGAGCCTTCCGCGACCAATAGCACGCGGGCCCCCGGATAAAAAATGTCGCGAAGGTCCTCCCTCGCGCCGAGCCTCACCATATCTCTTCTGAAATCCTCGAGATTGGTGTACACCAATCCGCTGTACGCATTCGTCGCGTGAAGTCGCGCCACTTCCGTGCCGGCATTCGAAACCGCCGGCATCTCGGCTTCCTCTCTCCTTAAATTATAGCGGGAACCGATCAACTGCCGCTTCCGCGCGGGATCACTTCCAAACTGCGCCACGACCTCGTTCCACTCATCCGTGTCGTGAATCGCCGCATCAAACGTCTCGATATTGACAAGCTCACGAAGGCCTGCCTCTCCCCTGGAAAGGTAATCGGGGACCGTAATCGTCTGTCCGTCCCTCGGATCCACTCCGAGAAGAGAAAGCTCGTAATCGAGATTCAACGCGCCGAAAAGCCCCGCCGATTCTTTCACGGGACGGGACAATTCCACTAATTTCTGAAGATTGGCGCGAACGTCTCCCTTGACCAAATTTTCGCAAAGCCTCATGCGTCCTTCCGCCACGCGGCTGATCACGGAACCGGGCAGAGGATTCCCGTCCTCGCCGAGACCGACGCGCCGCTTCACTTCCTGCCAATCCCGATCTTTCTTGCGGGCGGCCGCTTCGCGTCCTCCGGCTGAAACATCCGTAATCGCCTCGATGCGGGGCAAGGCCTCGCCGAGCGCGACCATATTTCCCAAAATATCCTGAACTTCCGCCGCCGTCAGATCTCCGATCGCTCCCAAAGACTGCGCGGTCACGGCGGCAGCGCCCGCTTCGCGCTCCCGCTTCAATTCTTCGACCAAACGCGCCCGCATCGCCCGCTCGTCACGGTACTGAACGCTATAATCCACCAGCGGGTCCGTCGCCAAATCAAAATGGCTGAGGCCTTTTTTCCCTTTAATCGTAAAATCGGGCACAACATCCTCAAGCCCGCGGACATACGTCGTCGCTTCCAGCGCGGGGACTTCGACTTCCTGCCCCTGAGCGTTTCGTTCCTTGATCTTTCCCTGGGCAAGAGAATGAGAAAAGGTACGCCGCTCCGTAGACCCGTCACTCTTTTTCACGATTAAAGTTGAAATCATCGTATTGGGTTCTATCGGTACGCGGCTCAGGCTCCGGCTCTCGCCGATCTCACCGGGTTCCTCAATGTCCTTGTAAAAAAGTATGTTCTCCGCCGCCGCCAAAGCCGGTGCGTCTTCGGGCGTAAACACACGGGAAGTCCCCTGGGCAATGAATCCTTCCGCGAGACGATACACGGTCCCCCGCGGCCCCTTGAATTCAAGTCTCGAAAAATTCACGGTAAAATTGTTCCCGACAATCACTTTAACGCCGGGATCCGTCTTGATCAGCGAATCGCTGACATGATAATCCCTCGGCAATTCAACACCGGAAGACACCACGCTATCCGGCGAAACAAATGCGCCGTCATCCGCCACATAATCATGCCGGAACATCACGCTTCCGAGAAATTTCTGCGCCATGCGGTGCTCGCCGGGCATCAGATTCTGACCGTTGTTTTTGTAATGCAGTTCGCTGTATGCGGTAGGGTCCCCGGCATCCGACCAGTAGCTGCCGAAATTCGTTCCGACAAAACGGGAACCCATCTCCTGCAAAATTCCGATCGCAACCTCCCGCAATGCCTCGAATTTCCCCTCCTGATAATTCAACCCCGTACGGCTGTTAAACTCGTCCAAATTGACGAGCAGGCCATTTTTCATGCTCAACACTTGAAAATACTTCAACATTGCGGAACCAAAGGCCTGCTTGGAATCAAACCCCGCCTGCATCAGCTGCCGGGCGTTTTCATCGTAAAATTTAAGGGCCTTCCTCATAAATTCGTTCCTTCTCGACTCCAGAGAAGGATCCAGCCCCTGTTTCAGGACTTCCATCACCATCAATCGAATCATGTTGAATTCCTGAGGACTGTACGGCATTTCTTCAATAGGAAATTTCTTCATCGTCGCCAGTTTCGCGCGCAACTCCGCCCACCGGGACGCCACCTGAATCGTTGGCGGCGTCGGAATCAGCGTCGACCAATCTACGATCTCACGGATCTTAGCGGTCCCGTCCGCGACCCCGTGGATATTGGTCGGAATCTTCCAGAAATTCGCGACATTGTAGGGCGAGGGATTCCGGTCATAGTAGTCGGGATGATAGGCGAGGGGCTCGGAGAAAAGAAGGAAGAGCGCCACGGCCATCCGGAAATCCAGTTTAAAAAAGAATGTATTGAGAAAACTGCAGGGATTATCTCCCGCAAGAAAGGGCGCAAGAACATCATCCAGCGCCCCCGTTCTTTTCAACTCTTTTGCCAGTCTGACGGCATCCGGCCAGGCCTTAGCGATATCCGCCCAATTGCCGGGTTCCTTGGCGGCAAGCGCCTGCAAATCTTTTCCCAGCGCATCCAAAACATCCTGCTGGTCCGCGAAAAAATACGGCAAAACCACCAACTCCAGCATACGGTTAAAAATAGTCGACTGCCGTTCCAAATACCCCATGGTATTCATTTGCTCCGAGACTGCGTTCCGCAAGGGGATGTAAAATTCTTCCTGCTGTCTTGCATCAGAAGGGAGGAGATGATTGATGCCGTTGATCAAGACCTCCCGGACCAGCGTAAAGCGGTCCGGCTTCTCGGCAAAATTCAGTACAAAATGCGATTCAGGATTCAGGAACATATTCCCGAGCCCCGTATAGTAATCCAGTTCTTTGAGCGACGCCCCGAGCACCCGCGCACGACGGGCATAAAGATTGGCGCCCTGCCCCCTCAGATAATCCTCTCCGGTCGTCGGCTCAAAAATCGCAATATTGTCCGCGGGATCCACTTCGAGATGAATCCCGTATGGAAGAGCGAGAGTCCTTCCGTCCCGGCTCGCGTCAAGGTCTCCGATCAAATCCAGATTCTCGATCGGCGCGTCTCCCAGAGACACGCTGTTCACTTCAATGTCCGCTTTTGTTTTCGTCTCTCTCAGCGTCTGCCCCGCGGAGCGAGTCCCCCCTCCGCCTTTCAAGCTGACCTTGAGCATAACGACTTTTCTCTGCTCCACAGCGGCATTCTGAAGCGCCTGCACATATTTCTCGATATTTTCTCGAATTTTCCGTGCATCAGCGAGCGCCTGGTCCCTCCGGGCCTCATGCTCGGCCGCAAGCGTTTCTTCCCCCTGCGCACGCTTTTCCTCCGCTTCCTTCTGCTCGACAATCGCGTCCCTCAAAAGCTGGTTGTGTCGTTCCAATTCCCGTTTGGGATCAATCGGCGGCACAGACGCGTGTAAGTCCCCAGCCACCTGAGGCAGAATTTCGATCACCCTCTCGATACCGCGAAAAATCCCCACGCCGCTCCCCCATGAATAGGACTCAACCGGATTTCCGTCGATGACGGCACGGTCATGCGGATTCAAAAACAGACGCCCCTGTTCCGCCAAAAGGCCCCCCACCGTATCCGCTCCGCGCGCTCCTTCGCGCATCCTGTCACGCATCCCTTCATAGCGAAGCCTCTGGACCTCCTCCCGGATGGGATCCGCGTTCAGGTTCAGCACGGCATACACCATCACTTCGCCTTTCTTCACGCGATCGAGATTCTTTTTCCGGTTTTTCAGCCCTCTGATTTTCGCGATTTCCTCGGGAGACGCCTCTTTCAGCTCTTCGCAAAGCGCACGGAAAATTTTAATTTCGTTATCGAGGTACTTGGTCAGGAAATACACGCGAAAAAGCGCGAGAATCGTTTTATCGTACAGTTCCTGCTGAGATTCCACATTCCGCAAGTCCAGCGCTTTCTGGATCAAGGCATCAATCGCCTCCGTTGCCTCATCCATGTTCGGGGACAAGGCCTTGCGCACGTATTCCTCGGGATCATACCCTTGAGCCAAAGCGACATCCGCGACAATTCTTTTGTAAGTTTCCTGGTCCGCTCTCGCAAAATCCGCCAAAGTTCCCCGGTAAGCACGATCCAGCAATTCTTCAATATTCAGGCCTAATTGCTGAAGATTGGCCAAAAACTCCGCGGCTTCCTGTTTTCCGTTCCAAATGGTCAGTTCGGATCCGCCGGGAATTTCCTGAGCCCCAACCAAATGATTAATCGCCTCGGGTCTCGACGTATTCACGATTCCGGGACCTTTTAAAAGCGGAAGATAATGAGGGACGTCAATGATCTGGCCGTCAACTCTGGGAGACGTGCTGGCAAGATAAAGCAGGGGCAGCCTCGCATTGGTCTCGCGGGCAAAAACCTGCCAGGTTTTTCCGTCCAAAAATTCGGCCGCTCCGGGCCCCGCAAAAAATCTCTCGAACATCGGATAAATCATGGTACGGAAATAGGCCGTTGCCGCCGTATCAAGCCCCCGCGCCAGTCTTTCTTTCGCGGTCAAATCCGGACGATTTATTTTAATCAAGGCCTCATCCAGCACGTCATCAACCCGCCGGATAAATTTAGAAATCACCGCTTCGGCCCCCACCTCCTGTGAAAGGTCCGGAAAAATCAAATGTTCGGTCGTCAGCGTTCTTAACCGTTCAAAATGAGCATCTAAAACCTGCGCCGCGTTTCCCAAAAGGCTTTGATCCGAAAAAGTCCTTAGATCCTTCAGATATTTCCTCCCGCGGTTCTGGGAAAACTCAAACTTCCCCTGAATCACGGCCTTCGCGGTTTCCTCGTACTGACGGGCCGTAAACACAATCGTGAAATTGACGTTATAACCGAGCGCGATGGCCCGCTTTCCGGCTTCGATCCCGACGGGCGTAGCCGGCACCTTAATCAAATAATTCTTCAATCCTCCGCTCTTTCTCTCGATCAATTGGGAAAGCCTCATGATTTCAATCAGGGCTTCATGGACTTCTTTTGAAAACTCCGCCGAGTCCGCCGGCGCGTCGGCCGTCGGAGTAAAAACCGGCCTCATCTCATAGCTCACATACCCTTGAAAATGCGAAACCGGTTTTTGTAAAGTCACGGGCCGCCCATCCAAGGGACTTTGATAAATCACTCCGGCCGGTTTCTGAAAAACGGTTTCATTCAGCGCCCGCATCGCGGGAATAATCACGCCATCCAAAAACAATTCATCCGCGACGGGAGTCGCGCCGGTGATCCCCTCTTCTTCCAGGCGGGCGATCTCGGGGAGAAATCGGTCGTGTTCACTCTCGTACACGGCCGCAAGCCCGTGGGGATTGGTGGTCATGTCATGAAAAACACCTTTCGACACCAAGTCCTGAAACCAGTCCTGATTCCCGTCCCCGACCGGCATGCGGTCCAAAGACAGGAAAAATCCCTGCTCGTTCAATCGCGCAAGCGTTTCTTCAAAAGCCCCAAGAGAAGCTCCGGTTGCGGCCGGTTGAACCGCTCCGGCCGGAAACGGGAGCGAAAGCCCCGTCACGCCCGCGCGGATTTTCTTCGCAAGCGAATCAATGAGGCCGGATGCAATCTTCCGGGCGGCAAGGACAACCCTCGCGGCCCCGGCAATCGTTTCGTTCTGATACGCACGGTCTTCGGATGCCGGATCCGGATCCAGATACAGCGGGTTATGGATCTGCGACGTACCGGTAATGACCGTTTCGCGCAGCATGGATTTCAAATAAAGCTCCTGGCTGTCTCCGATCTTGGCGATCCGGGGACTCACGGAAAGATAGGAAAGGCCTTTTTCCCGCAGTTTGTCCTGAAGCCCCTCCGCATGAAAGCCTCCGGTAATCACCATCGCCCGGCTCCGTCGGCCCTTTTTCATCACGGAAAGCATTTTGTCGAGAAAATGATTTTCGCGCTCTTCGGCAAGGCGGTAAAACCGCATCGCTTCGTCAAAAAGTTTTTGAGACTCTGCCGTCGCGGGAAGATCCAATTCCACCGCAGAGACATCCGCCACCCGCTTCACCAAAACAGAAGGCGTAAGCGTTTCGACCCGGCCCGAAAGCGTTTGAAACTCCTTCCGCGAGACTTCCAACCTGAAAAATTTTTCGATCAGCGAAATGTCCCGGATCAGCGACAAAAGGTTTTTTTCCTGCTCGGTCTTCACCAGCGAATCAAACACTTTTTCCGTCAGGAGGTCCACTTCTTCAAAAAGCTTTTTCGAGCTAATTTCGGATTGAAAAACCAGATATTCCGCGAAAAGACTGAAATTCGGAAACTGTTTGAAATCAAACCCCTTCTCCGCGGCCTGGTCATAGATTTTCTCCATCAGAAAGCGCGGAAACTTCTTTTCACCCGACGACGTGGCGCTCATTTCGATTTTCTCGAGCGCTGACAGAGTCTCTTCGTCAACTTTCCCCTTCAGAAACTCGAGAACCTTTTCTTTTTCGTCCCGGATCTTCCGGTAATCCAGCGTTCGCTCGATGTCTTTAAGTTTCAGAATCCTGAGAACGGACCCGTAACGATCCTGATTTTGGGCGTCCTTCAAATCCAGGGACAAGCTCTTCAGACACTGCTTGTGCAGCGCGTCCAGATAGCTCTGTAGATACGCGCCCTTCGCCTGATACTGTCTCCACTCCTTCAAAAAATCCCTGAGTTCATTGGAAAGAAAACGGCTTTCAAGAATTTTCACGGCGGCTTCGGTCTTCCGGACGAACTCTTCGGCACGGTTTCCCGAACGGATCACTCCGCGGAAGAGTTCCAGATCTTCCTGATAAATTTTCCGGCTTTCAATCCCGTAGCCCTCGATCCGTCCCGCCTTCCCGTCCAGGCTCCGGTCCAAGAGCAGCATTTCCCCTCCGCTGAATTCTCCGTTCCGCATCAGAACATCGGCAATATCGAGATTCACGCTCCGGTCCGAAAAGAAATGGAAAAGGGACGGATCCAACCGGTCGCCGGCCCCTTCAAGAAAAAGCGTCTGAAACCCATAGTGGTCGGTCAAATAGCGGATGATATTCTCGATACTTTTCTGCGCGTCATAATTACCGTGCGCATCCTGAATATGAACAATGAAGTCATCGCTTCCCGGCGCGAAATAATGCCCTTCGATCTCCCCGAATTCAGAGGGAATCTGAATTTCAACGGAAGGCCTCTGGACTTCTCCTCCGGTATTCCCTTCGTAGAGTGAAAGACTCGGAGCAGACCACAACACCGTCTGCGCACTAAAAACCAAAGCCGTCGCGAAGGAAATTAATCTCAGAAAGCGATTCATGTTCAAAGTCTCCTTTTCTCGAAAATTTTTAAATATTTTATACCCTCAAATATTACTTAAAGTTTAACACCTAAACCCATTCAATTCAAGCAAATTGGCCACTTTTGACAGACTTTTTTCAATTCTTATATATATTTCGCCCCTAACCGTTTCAACTCTATTATGCAGCACGAGATACGGCCTCGGCATTCTGTTTTTCCTCCAACAGACTGTCCAATATCTGTTTCAAGCTCAGCAGATTCAAATCAAGGAATCTCATATCCGACATTTTGACATTTAAATCTTCCTGTTGCCTGAAGATCTTCATCGCATCAGCGCCGTACAGAGCAAGATTGGCCCCAATCACGCGAACGGCCAATGTCTTAAGGCGCTCATCCCTCGCAAGCGTTTCATCGCGGGAATCGTAACGCACTTCAAAAAACCGCTCGCCTAATTTCGCGAAAATTCCGTCGCGGCCGGGGATCGAATGCAGAACTACAATATTCCGGTCCGCATATTCGGATTCCGCGTACCGATGGCTCAAAGTCAGAATATCTTCATGCGACAGCCGGACCCTCTTTCGATACACGGAAGGAATTCCGGCCGTCAAAGCATCCAGATCCGCGTCCGCATCAATACCGCCGATCACGACTTCCTGTCCGTCCGCGCGAGACAGCATCGAGTAAAGATACGTCTCGTCACCGAGCCTCGAAAGGTCGATCAATCCGCTGCCATAATCAATCAGCAGCGTCGAAACTTTAGCGGGTTCCGTCCCGGCAACCGAACGATACAGGACTTCATCCAAGACATCCAAGGACTGAAGCGCTTTGGCATCCGCAACGGCACTCAACCGGGTTTCGAGTCGCCCGATGCCGATCCCTTCCAATGCCCGCTCCATTCTCCCCGCCATATCCGCCGGAACTTCGGGCGCGATTTTTTCTTCCGCTTTTTCTTTCGCGCCGAGCGAAGCCCCCTCAACGGTCTTGACCCCGCCGAAGCGCTCCTTGAGATCGGCCATCCCGCGCTCCAGCGTCTGTCCGCGTTTGCCGTCCGAAGCCCCGCGGATTTTTTCCGCGAGACGCTCCAGCTCCTCTCTCATCTTCTGCATCGCGTCATAGTCCAGCGCTTGCCTCAACTCGCTCAAAGACCACCGGTCAGCCCTCTCCTCGTCCGCCGTCACGGCGTTAGGTCTCCCACCGTCACGATCGTAAGAACTCACGGGATCGCGCGGCCAGACCTTGGCATCATAAAGCGTTTTATCTCCCACCGGACGTTTCACTTCTTCGAACACGGGAAACCGCAGACGGACCTTTAACGCTTGAGGTTCTTCTCCCGGCCGGCGAAGCCAATAATCCGTCACCAATTCGCCGGGTCGGGCACTGACCGTCCGCTCCCCGTCAAATTCATGGACTTCAATCGCCGCGGCGTCCTTGGGAATATCCAATCGCCCGCACGAACCGGTCACGATTCCTTCGACGCGGCTTCCTTTTCGTATAATCGTCGGAGAGCCAAACGGCAGATTGAGAATAATCGCGCCGGGCAGGACATCATCCGGATTTTCAATCACGGCATCCTTGCTGATAATTCTCCCCTTCGAATCCATTTCGACGCCGTAAATTTTCCTCAGCGCCGGATTCGAGCGAAGCTCGCCGATAATTTCCGTCAGAAACTGCAGCATCGTATTGGTATGCGCGTAAATACTGCCCGCGCCCAGATTGAAAGCGCCTAAAGGATATTTCTCGGACACCCGGAGCGCGGCATTCCGGATCCTCACGCGATCCTCCATCGGAATCGGCCGGCCGAAACCGTCCTTGGCCGACCGTTCGTAGAAAATCTCCTCCGGAAGCGTCGCCGCCTCGAAAAGATGCTCCACCCAGTTCAGCGCGTAGGCATAGAACAACGGCTCTCCGTTCGAGGCGGGAGCGCCGAATTCCTCCACCAGCGCGCGGGCCGCAGGCCACGTCAGCCGGTAATCCGCCTGATTCGCGAGCAGAGTGGGTTTCCGGCCCGTCAGCCCCTTCCACATCTTTTGTCCGAAGGAAACGAAAAAGTCCTCGATCTCCCCGAGGCTTCTCGGCTTCTCGACCGCCCGAATAATCCGGTCCGGCGTCACAATCCCCGAAATCTCCCGGGAATCCTGCGAACGCTCCACCAAAAGATTTCCGAGCGGAAGAAGAGTCGGGTCATCGTAGACGCGCTCATCGGCGTACATCGCGATTCCGAAAGGAGCCCCCAGCATTCGCCACGCGCGCATCGGTGCCTTCACCGCGTCCTGAGAAAGGAACACCACTCCCTTCTCGCCCGAATCAAAAAAGAGGAATCGCTGCTTGATCAATTGATCGAAAAACAGAAACGCCTTATTCCCAAACCCGGCCGTGGACGCGATCGGATCGAGACGCGTTCCGTAGGAAGCCATCAAATACACTGCCGCATTCTTGCTGTCTATGTCCGGATCATTGAGAAGCTGTGTTCTTAAGGTGTCCAGACACGCGCTCAGACTTCCCAGGGCGGGCAAAGACGTCGGAACGCCCGGATGCGACACTTCCCAAGGCTTCTCGTCGTCGGGATTCAGCGGAACAAACAAGCGAACCGGACTGCCCGCCGCGAACAATTTCCCGGCCGCTGCGGCCTCTTTCGCCGCGGCCTCTCGCTCCCCGGGCGTTCCGGTAATATCCGAGGCACGCGCCTTTTGGACCGCATCCCTCACCAGCTCATAATTTTCCGCGGAAACCCGGAGTAAGAATTCGTCAAAGTCCTCCCTCCCGGGATTCGCAAGCGCCCGGACCAATTGTCGGTTCATCCAATCGATTCCCCGCCAAATGCTCGGCGTTTGATCGGGCAGGATGTCCAAATCCATCAAAATCTTGTACAGCAGTTTCCTCTCCGGATTCCTGAGCGCTTTCAACGCCGGGAAATTCCCCGAAGAAAGCAGCGCATCGATTTCATTCGGGGACATCAGCTGATTGCCGTACCCAAACAAATTATTTCTCACGATAAATTCCAGAGCCCCCGTTAATCTCCCGAACGCGTCGTACGGTTTCAGAACCGCCGCGACCTTGCTGAGTTTCCCGTACAAATCCTTCTCTCCGAGATCCACGCCGTGATGTTCGAAGATCTCTTCCAGTTTCCTGGCGTTCGTTTTGACCCGATGGTATTTCCATACCGGAAGAATTCCGGCGGAGAGGACCCCTGCCATCACCGGCAGGAGAAAATCTCCGCCCAAAGACTGGGCCGTCTCAATTCCCCGGACGGCCTCCATCCGGTCGATAACCCCCTCGTCCGGAGACGCGGTAATCGTCAAAAGGGTTTTGTTCCGGACTCCCGCAAGAGTTCCCAAAATATCCAAATACGGGACGCCCTGACGGCGGGACCCGTCCACCAAATTCCTGAAAAGCTGATTGTACGGCCTTTCCTGGTGATGAAGATAGTTATGCCGGTAAATATAAAACGCCATTAGACGAAACATTTCGGGAGACGAATTCTCAAGGACCGTTCCGCGAGCGCCATTCTGCGCAAGATACCCCATGAACTCTTCCTGCATTCTCTCATGCCCGGGGTTCATCGGATCTCCGATCACAACCATGCCGTCGTTTTTCACAACACGCATCACTTCTTTTGCCGCCAGCCGGCCGACCGTATAGAAATAATACCGGAGCCCGCCCATCGAAACGACAACGTCGAACGCGCCGTCCCCGAAAGCCCTCAAGTCCCCCGCGTCCGCCGGTTCCACGATCATTTTCGACGGGTCCCCGTTCTCCAAAACACGGTAGTAAAGTCCGGAAAGAACATCCGGGTCATAATCGGTAATGACAATTTTGGAAATCCGGTCGCCGAAGCGCTTGGCAAGCTCGATGCTCAGGCGCCCGGAACCGCTTGCCAATTCGAGAATGGTAACCTGCTTCCCGGGATTGGCCTTTAAATACTGGTCCACCCGTGCCAAGGCCGACTGCAGGAAGAGATCCCAATCCGTCGGCAGCAGGCACATCCAATCCATCAGCTCTTTATTATGGAAAATGAAGGTCTCTTTGTCTGCGGGATCATCGTAATAGACTTCCCGGAGCAAAGGATCTTTTGTGTCAAAAACATCCCCGATTATCTCGTCAAAATACTCCGCGAGCAAATCCATCACCAAGCCCGGATCCTGAGCCGCCTGCCTCTCTATCGCGGCAAACAATTCCGAATCCGGAGTCTCCGGTTTCCGCCGGGCTTCATCCAAAAGCGGGAACAAAAGACTTTGAATCAATTCGACCGAATAGCCGGGGTGTCTTGTCCGGATGCGATCAAGCCTTTTCCGGTTGTTCGCGGCGATTTCCTCTTCCGACGGGAGCTTCCGCTCGAAAGATTCCGCGACGATATTTTCCGGCGGGATATTGAGAAGGGCCACAATTTTTCTCGAAAACGGTTCGAATAAAGGACTCAAAAACTGCCCTTTTTCCTTCGCGCCCTCGACAAAAATCTCCCTTGCGATCCCCCCGAGCCTCACGCGGGTCTCTTCTCCAAGCAGTTTCGCCCGCTGACGCAATTCATAGAATGTCGCGAACGGCTCCGAAAGACCCAGCAAATAAGGAATCAAAGAAGTGTTTTGCAGTTTATACGGCTTCCCTTCGAACGTAATCACCCCGCGATCGTGCGAAAACTGGGACGGATCTCTCAGCATGACCGACGCAATGCGCACAAACTCAGCCCGGCCCTCCGGCGTCTCACCGTTCAGACCGAAAACCCGCTCAAATTCCTGAATCACGAAAGCAAATAAATCATTGAAAGAAAGATCCCTCGGCGCAGCCGGGACCGCCTCTCCGGGCAAAGGAACACCCGCTTGCATGCTCGGCTCAAGAACACCGGCTCCGGCGGGAGGAGGCGCGCGGGACGGAGGAGGAGGCGTCACCTCAACCGGCTTCGGCACTTCGAGCCCCTCGTCTTCCGCAATCGCCGCAAGATCAAAATCGATTTCAAAAGTTTCCGGATTAAACCGGAGCGAAATACCTCCAACTTTGGTCCATCCGGACGCCTCAAGCTCGCCCTTGACCTCTTCAATCGTCATCTCCGCCGGCAGGCGGTCCAGCAATTCGGTCCAGATCACAAAAACCGCGTTATTGACCTCTTTTTCCCGGTCGGTCGGATTCCAAAGATTCAGCGTTGTCCCGATCTCTGTCCGGATCGAATCCGGGTCAATCTGCCGGTTTTGCGCGATGCGGTTACGCGCGAGGAAACTCAACTGCGCGGTCAGTTTCGCAAGCTTGGCGAAACGCACGAAGGCCGGATGGTCCGACGCGGAAGTCCTCATAAAAAGCTGATTCGCAAGGATCATCCCGATAAAATTATTCCATTCCATGTCAAACAGCAGCCTTTCGGATTCCGGCACAATTTCTGCCAGCCGGCTTCGTAATGCAAATTTGTCTTCTTCGGACATGTGCGGACCGAATCGGGGTCTCCCCAACCTCGTCAGCCGGAAATCTTCCCATCCCATTTGCTCCACAAATCTCCGCAGCGCATAGACCATCTCAAAATCACCGAGAAGCTCCATCGCGTTGAAGTCATAATAATTGGTCGCCCCCGCCATCACCTGGGCAACCGCAGGCGCATAGGGCACATATCCCGCCAAATCCACCATCGATAAAATCCGCAGCTGAAATCTCTGAGTGCGGTCCAGAGAAAGCAGGACATCGGGCGTTACCTCTCCGATCATCATCTGGCCATAATGCGCATGCAGGCGGACTAAGGCAGCGATTTTTTGTATTCTCTCTTCGCTGAAATTGGTTCTCTCCCTCAATACCGGAACAATCTCATCGGACCCGACCGCCGGGTGCATCTGCGGATGATTGACGATTGCGTAGCCATAATCATGGAACAGCACCGCATAGAAAAGATTCTCCTTGTCCTCATCAGTCAATTCCATCGAATACCGGAAACGCATGTGATCAAAAACGCTATCGTAAACCATTGTCTGTTCATCAGTTAGGGGCTCCGTCATGCCGGCAGGGATTGCCAATCTCTTGCGGAAATAAGACCAGTCCTTGTTCAGGAAACGGTTCAGGCAGAGAAAGACTTGATACTGATGTCCCACTTTATGGGGGGAAACTTGTGTCATGCGCGACTGGATCTCGGGATAGAGGCTATCGATTTCGGCAAGGATTGCGTCCGGAAGCATATACACCACCTTTGTCTCAGCCGGAACATTTTGCCCAAAAACATTCGAAACAATTTTCCGAGCCAACACCCCACTGCTGTTCCGTTCCAAAACCGTCTCCATCAATCCTGCCTGATTCCGGACCCGAACCTCGACCACGCGCCCGCCGTCATCGCGGACCACTTCCTGAAGCGACTCATCACGATCCCCTCGGACTTCCAGAGGGACCAGATCCTGCTCCTGCATAACCGCAAAACTCCGGTAGAGATCCTGCAAGGCCTGCGAGTATTCTTCCTTCCCGAGCGAGGAGGCCTGCGCCGGTAAAATTTTCGGAAAATCAATGTAAAAACGGTCCCGCTCGGGCCCCAGCCGGATCGGGACTCCTTTTACCCAAGTCCATCCGCTCGCATCGAGTTCCCGCCGGACCTCGTCAATCGTCATATCGGCAGGCAGGGAATCCAGCGCCGCGCGCCACGGACCGAAAAAGTTTCTGAAATCTTCGGGATTACCCGGCTTGATTTTCCAGTTGATCCGGTACGTCGAATCGATGTCCGCCGTCTCAAGGCCGTTCCGCTCCCGGAGCAATTTATTGATCTGGGCGACCAGCTTGTAAAATTTCGCGAAGCGTTCGTAGTTTTCATCGTCCGCCGTCTTGTGGAACATCGGAAATTCGCGGACATTCGCGAGACGGTCGTTCCATTCCGCGACATGATCGTTCCATTCCGCTGCCGGCACAACGGCTCGGATCGCGCGGAGAGCCGCCTCGAACTTATCCTGCGGGAGGTCCGGCCCAAATCCCGAGCGCGCGAGGCGGCTGAGCCGGAAGTCGTACCACTGCTTCCCGCCCGCAAACCGCCCCAGAATGGCCGGGTCCTCGAACTGATGCGTCATGACCGCGCTGGCAAGATCGAAGAAATTCGAGTCCGCGGAATAACCCGCCAGGTCCGCCACATTGATCACACGAAGCTGAAATCGCTCAAGCGGCGTCGCATTCACGATCGGCCAGGGAGTGACCTCTCCCACCATCATCTGCCCGTATTGAGTGTGCAGGCGGTTGTACCGGGCAAGCTGACGGATAGTTGCCTCGTCAAACGTCGTCGTCTCCCGCAAATAGCCGGGCAGATACTGCTCGCCGATTTCGTTATGGACATACGCGTCCGCGTCGGTAGTCTTGGTATAACCGTGATCATGATAGAAAACCGCAAGCGTCGTCAGTCTCCTCTCGGCATCGGGAAGCGCGCGGAGCTGATCCGAAATCTTTCTCAATTCCTCCAGATAGATCTCCTTGCCTGTCTTCCCCTGAACGCGATAGGCATTGATCTCTTCTGGCGAAAGGTGCGGGTAATAAAAGGAAGGCACGGCCTCCATCTTTTGCTTTTCCGCGTCCGAAAGGTGATCGTAAAAATACTGAATGTCCCCCTGTAACAGGCGGTTGTAATAACGGTAGACGCGCAATACGTGAGGAAGTTTTCTTGACGGCATTTCGCGAATCTCGGGATAAACGGCGAGAATATCCTGAATCAAATCTTCGGGGAGATTTTCTCCGACCGGCTCCGTTTCGAGCCGTTCCATCACGGCCATGATCTGGCTCGTCCTCGCTTCGCGATCGACTCCGAGAGATTGAGCGGACGGAGGCGGAGTCTGAGCAGTTCCCCTCCCGGTTGCGGAAGCCGAAGGACCCTCAGCAGGCGGAACAGGTAACGGCGGCTGAGTAGCATCGGCCGGAGGCCCATGCGCGGGCGGGAGGACTCCCGTCCATCTGGCAATCGCCCGTTCGGCATAATCAAACAGCATAAAAATCGTCGGAACCAGCATCAAGCAAAAACCGAGCGCCATGTTGATGATGCTGAAATGCATTGTTTGCTCCGGCATCCAATGAGCAAAATAGAAAAATGAGCTGAGGCCGAATATAAAG
>ERZ795044.1345-NODE-1345-length-22357-cov-5.448749_pt1 | contig 22357 bp, 22 predicted proteins | sample MGYA00375128_ERZ795044 | MGnify/ENA primary metagenome ERZ795044 (study PRJEB30173, sample SAMN05720213) | anaerobic digester metagenome | isolation source: active sludge of municipal wastewater-treating anaerobic digesters | place: USA | collected 2014-12-22 ... | reverse complement strand
GCATAATGTTGCTTTACGGTTGGTAAGGGTCTATCTCGATAAAATAAGAATAATGAGACCCAGGACATAAAGACCAAGCATGGATTGCAATATCCGGTGTATAGATGCGGGTGCATCCTTAAATTCTTTCCAGATGTAAATCCCCCAAAGGGCAGCGATAACAGTTGCGCCTTGTCCTAAGCCGTAGGAGATAGCAGGGCCGGCTTTTTCCGATGCCAGAATGCTGAACGACATGCCCAAACTCCAGATACAGCCACCTAAAATTCCAACCGCATGATTGCGAATTGCTCCTTTGAAGTAACTGGCAATTGCTACCCGGTCTCCGGTAAACGGAAATGCCATGATCAATGAATTGAAGATAAAGTTGCTGGCGAGGATCCCCAGCGAGAAGATGAACAGAGAAGTGTAAGGCGTTAGTTTTCCAATTTCTGGATGCACAAAATCAGTTGCCATGGATGCAGCTACATAATTGTAAAAAAGTCCCATCAGACTTCCGCTGATAATGGATAGTGCCAACCCCTTGGTAGAAGCCTTTTGAGTACCGGATTGCTTTTTATAAGCATAGGTATTTAACCCAATGGCTACGGCAATGCAGGCTACCCCTGAAAACAGAAGCACAGGATTGCCAACCGGAACATCGAGATAGTTAATGACAACGCCAATAACCAATGCCAATCCAATACCCACCGGAAAGGCAACAGACATACCGGCAATGGCAATCGCAGCGGTGAGTAAAATATTAGCAGCATTGAAAATAATCCCGCCAAGGAAAGCCGACCAAATGTTTGAATTATCTCCTTGTTGAATATCAAGCAGGAAAGGTCTGCCTGCATCACCGGTACTTCCAACCGTTAATGCAAAGAGCAATGTGAATACAACTATTCCGAGCACATAATCCCAATAGAACAATTCAAACCGCCATTGTCCGGCAGTTAGTTTTTGCGTATTGGCCCAGGAGCCCCAACAAAGCATGGTAATGAAACAGAAGATGACCGCCAGAGAGTAGCTTTCGATGATGAACATATTCAGATATTAGGTGTGAACATTACTTATGAATTGAAAGTCCTATTTATGAGCATCTACTTCTTTGCGCGTTGGCATGGAAGACTGGGCGCCCATGCGGGTGACTGAAATTGATGCAGCCCTACAGGCAAATAGAACAGCATCATCCAGCAATCGTTGCTCCGCTAAGGCAACTGCCATTGCACCATTAAAGCAATCACCAGCTGCAGTAGTATCCATGGCAGAAACAACAGGCACTGAAACTAAGCCAGAGTCTTTTGGTGAAGACCAATATGCACCTCGTTCGCCCAATGTTAATACCACATTGGGAATTCCTATTTCGTGAAAAATACGAGCAGCTTTTTCAGCCGAAGCATTATCGGTAATACGAATACCCGTAAGTAATTCGGCTTCCGTTTCATTGGGGGTTATGAGAAATACGTTTCTTAAAACTTCCTTACTCAACACGTGCGCTGGGGCCGGGTTGAGGATGACAGGAATGGACCGTTGCTTACACTGCTCAACAATATATTCCACGGTTGTAATTGGAATTTCTAGCTGAACCAACGCTATAGCAGGTGACTTTATATCTGCAAAAAATGCCTTGAGAAGTTCAGGAGTTAACTGACCATTGGCACCGGGAGCCACGGCAATACAATTTTCACCCTGCGCATTTACATTGATCAATGCCACTCCGGATGGATAAACCGGATCGACACTGATGTAGTTTGTATTGATATTTTCTTGCCTGAATTGAAGGATGGATTGTTTTCCAAAAAGATCATTCCCCACATTTGCGACTAAGGTTACACTGCCGCCTAGTCGTGCAGCAGCTACCGCTTGATTGGCTCCTTTGCCTCCGGCATTCATCAGAAAGGTACCCCCCAGGATGGTTTCGCCAGGAGCGGGCAGCCGCTCTGCTTTTACAACCATGTCAGTATTAGAACTTCCAATGATGTAAATAGGAATAGCCATTATATTTTAATTAGACTGAAGTATCTATAACTCAAAAATTTTATTCATTAAAATCCATTTCTCGCCCGGCTTGGCATGCGGCAACGCTTGCTGGTATTTCCACATCAGTTGTTCCCACTCTTGTACTTTTATGTTAATAGCATCAGCTTTCGATTTATTTTCGAATGAAAAATCATCCTTGGTTTCCATGATCATAAAAAGCCTGTTACCGGTACGATAAATTTCCATGTTATCTATACCCGAATCTTTGATGCTCTTTTCGATCTCTGGCCAGATTTTGCGATGGTAGACTTCATATTCAGCTATCAATGTCGGATCATTTTTTAAATCCAATGCCAGGCAATAACGCTTCATATCAAGCTTCTCTTACTTTATACCCCTTCCATCCAAAGAACATAATAATTAAGAATGCTATAAAGGGTATGATCAAAGCATTTTCGATTCCAGAGAGAGATAATAAACCAGTAAGAGGCGGAAGAACCGCTCCACCCACAATGGCCATAATGACAAGACCTGAACCTAACTTTACCTGCTCCCCTAAATTCTTTATTGACAATGCAAAAATTGTTGGGAACATGATAGACATAAAGAAATAGGTAAGACTGATCGCTAATACAGCCGATAATCCATTACCTACCCAACCGTATAACACAAGTACTGCGCTAAGGGCTGCATAAATTGTAAGCAATTTATTAGAAGGGATTTTGGTGAGCAACCAGGTTCCAACAAACCGACCAACCATAAAAAGCACAAACGCAAATGAAGCATGAAAGCTGGCAATCTGGGTAGGAGTTGCCGTCTCAGAGATTCGATACAACCACTGAACAATTTCTAGATGAGAATCTTTAGCAAAATGTAGTTTAAGGTCAACGAAGTAACCCCAGATGGAAGCTTGAGCACCAACGTAGAAGAATTGAGCTATCACACCTAAAATCAAATGCCGATGACGGGTAATGCCTTTGAACGAAGCTCCCTTTTCTTCGGGTGAAGAAATCTCGGGCATTTTGGTTATCGCAAATAGGATAGCAACGAGTAGTACAATACCAGCAATAACCAGATAAGGTACCTGCACAGATTGTGCTTCGGCAATACGGATCGCTTCGGCCTCGGCAACAGGCATCGCAGCTAGTGACTCGTTCGTGTTTTCAGTAGCTGAGAAAATAAACAGACTTCCGACCACAGGCCCAAGGATTACACCCAATCCATTAAACGATTGAGAAAAATTGATCCGGCTATCGGATGATTTGGGGTCTCCAAGTACAGTCACATAAGGATTCGCTGCGGTTTCTAAAAAAGCAAGACCACAGGCAATAACAAACAATGCGAATAGGAAGAAACCATATAAACGCATTTCAGCCGCAGGATAGAATAGAAATGCGCCTCCTGCATATAAAAACAGCCCGATCAAAATCCCTTTTTTATAACCGATACGATTCATTAAGAAGGCAGCGGGCAAGGCCATTACAAAATACCCAATATAAAATGCAGAGTCTACAATTCCTGCCTGGGCGCGATTGAGATCCAGAGCAGTCTGAAAATGTTTGATGAGGGTTCCATTCATGCTGTTCGCAATACCCCACAAAAAGAAGAGGCTGGTTACCAGAATAAAAGGTATTAAGTAGGATTTGCTTGGGTCGTATTGAAGGTCGGACTTGCTTAATGAGGGTAGAGCCATACTATTATTTAGAATTATCTGATTGCGCGATCAAGATGCGTGTAACCACCATCAACAAAAAACCATTGCCCGGTGGTATGACTGGAGCGGTCGGAGAGAAGAAATAAAACGGCATCGGCAATTTCTTCTGGTTTTGTCAGACGATGTTCCAAAGGTATTTTTTTTGATACAGATTTTAACTTTTCCTGAGGATCTGCAAAACTCTTCAGCCACGATTCATAAAGCGGAGTTGAAACTTCTGCCGGGATTACGGCATTTACACGGATTGAATAGGGAAGAAGTTCTACCGCCCATTCCCGCGTAAGCGATAGTATGGCTCCTTTGGCAGCCACATAGCCCGATGTATTTCCCTGGCCGGTTACAGAAGTCTTTGAACCAATGTTGACTATCGTACCTCTGTGTTTTTTGAGGTGCGGCAGAGCATAGTGAGCCATAAAATAAAAATGACCGGCATTGTTGGTGAGTGATTTAATAAACTTCTCGGGAGTCCCGGCTTCGAGTCCAATGTTGTCATTGGCTCCGGCATTGTTCACTAGTCCATCAATCTGGCCAAACTCCAGAATAATTTCCTTGATTACTTCATCGCAGGCGTCAGCAGATGTTAGATCTGCTTTAAAAAACTTCCCTTTCTGTCCACTATCCGGCAAGGTCTTAATGGATTCTGCACTTCTATCTACAATGGCCACCCGCGCGCCTTCTTCTGTCAAGGCCCGGACTATCGATTTGCCAATTCCTCTTGCCCCGCCCGTTACAATGTAAACTTTGTCTTTAAGATGAAGATCCATTTTTAAAGATTGTAAAATCTTATTGCATTTTCACCCATTATTTTATCTATTTCTGAAGAAGAAAAAGTACGCAGAAATTCTTCAAGGATGTTCAACTGCTTGTGATAGGATGCCGCCAACAAACACACCGGCCAATCGGAACCATACATTACACGATTGATTCCAAAATGATTAATAATGAAATCCAGATAAGGTTTGAAATCTTCATTCGTCCACGTGTCCCAGTTGGCTTCGGTTACCATTCCTGATAGTTTGCAGTACACGTTCGTATGTGAGGCCAATTCTTTCATTTGGGCTGACCAACTATTGAACTCTTTTTCTCTGATGTTGGGTTTGGCAAGGTGATCAACCACAAACTTTTGATCAGGATGGTGACTCACTAACCAGATTGCATCCTGAATCTGGTGTGGATAAATCAATATGTCGTACGTGAAGTTGTACTGTCTCAATGCTCCAATACCCTTTGAGAACTCAGCGCCACGCATAAAACCAACAGGCTCTGCCTGTACGATATGCCGGAATCCTTTTAGTTTTTTAAAATCCGAATAGAATTCAAGGCGCTTATGGAGTTCATCTGATCGGAGGTCCACCCAGCCGACCACTCCTTTTACAAAATCATTTTTAGCTGCAAGTTCGAGTAGAAACTGAGTTTCAGTTTCTGATTGATCAGCCTGAACAGTTACACAGCCATCAATTATATTTTCCTTTAAAATTGGAGCAAGGTCATGCGGCAGAAAGTCGCGTTGAATGACTTTCATCTGATCGGTTATCCAGGCATCCCTTATTGGATTGTATTTCCAAAAATGCTGGTGCGAGTCAATTCTGATTGCTGGGTACTGTAGGTAAGACACTCGATCCATGATTTTGGACGATGGTATAAAGAACTCTAGGCAACCACCTGCCTCTGTTCGCCAAGGCCTTCAATTCCTAACTCAACGACATCTCCTTTTTTCAAATAGACAGGCGGGTTAAATCCGTGACCAACTCCTGACGGGGTGCCTGTAGAAATAACATCCCCTGGCAACAAGGTCATAAATTGGCTGATGTAACTGATAAGAAAAGGAACTTCAAATATCATATCGTCCGAATTATTGTCCTGCATCATTTTGCCATTAACCTTTAGCCACATATGCAAGTTGTTAAAATCCTTAACCTCATCTTTGGTTACTAGATAAGGCCCCATTGGTGCGAAAGTATCACAACCCTTACCCTTGGCCCACTGACCATTTCGTTCGAGTTGAAATTCGCGTTCGCTATAATCATTGTGTAAGCAGAATCCAGCTACATATTCCATCGCATCTTTCTCTTCAACATAGGTAGCTTTTTTTCCTACCACAACTGCCAGTTCAACTTCCCAGTCTGTCTTCTTACTGTTTCTGGGAATAATGACTCCATCATTGGGCCCTGTTAACGCTGATGTTGATTTAAAGAAAATAATAGGTTCCGGAGGCAACGGCATTTTAGATTCGAATGCATGCTTTGTGTAGTTTAGGCCAATGCAAATAATTTTCGAAGGCCTTTGAAAGCAGGGTCCAAGTCGTGTGCCTTCCTGTATTAGTGGCAGTGAACTTTTATTTTGATCCAGCCATTTTTTCAACCGATTCAGGCCATCGCTTTCAAAGAATAGTTCGCCATAATCTTCGCCAAAGGCAGAGGCATCAGACATCTTACCTTGAATAACAATACCTGGCTTTTCCTTACCGGGTTCACCAAATCTAAAGAGTTTCATGTATTAAGTGTTTAATCGTATAAATCCACCATCTATGGGATAATCGGTGCCTGTAACAAACGAGGCTTCATCTGAGCAAAGGTAAAGTGCCAGAGAAGCGATCTCTTCTGGTTTAGCCATGCGACCGATGGGTTGAGTCTTTGATAATTTTTCAAACATTTCTTTTTCCTTACCGGGATAGTTGGCTTTAAGAAACCCATCCACAAAAGGTGTATGCACCCGGCCTGGGGAAATGCAGTTGCACCGGATTCCCTCATTGATATAATCTTTTGCCACAGACAATGTCATGGAGAGAACTGCACCTTTCGTCATGGAATAAGCGAAGCGCTCATTTAACCCGAGTCCGGCAGCAACCGAGGCTAAATTCAGGATCACCCCTTGCTTTTGTTTTTTCATGTGAGGGATTGCTCCGAGCATAGCATTGTAAATTCCTTTGATATTTACCTGATAGAGCCGATCAAAGTCGGCCTCAGTCGTGGTATCCAATTTACCGATGTGCGAAATACCAGCACTGTTTACCAATATATCTATATGACCATACTCTGTGGCTATCTGATTGAAAACCTGAATTACTTCTGCCTGTACCGACACATTGCAGTGAAATGCTTTCGCAAGCTTATTGCTGTCGATGATTTCTTTTGCGGCTTCGTTGGCGGCCGAACCATTAAGATCGAGTAAGCAAACCTGGGCTCCCTGTTGGGCGAGTTGCATGGCGATGGCCTTACCAATTCCACTTCCAGCCCCGGTAACAACCGCTACTTTTCCATTTAAATTAAAAGGTGTGTTCATGCGTAAATCAAAAGTTATTTGGCGGCTTGCTTTTTCAGGAATTCCATCATTTTTTTTGTATCGTAGTTTCGGGTACCCACTTCTTTCATTACAATTAATCCCTCTTTAGAAATTACGAAGGTGGTTGGAATAGAAGGTACCTGAAGTTGCTCAGCCAGGTAGCCAGAAGGCATAAACACCGGGAAGGTATAACTATTGTTTTTAACATAGCTTTCTACTTTTGAAATAGCTTTGTCTTTATCAATAGAGAGCATTACGAATTCAATTGGCTCGCCTTTCATTTTGACATATAGATTGTGAATACCGGGCATTTCTGCTTTACATGGACCACACCAGGTGGCCCAGAGATTCAGAAATACCACTTTGCCTTTATATTTTTCGAAGGAAAGTTTGTTCCCGTTCAGGTCTTTGATAGTGAATGCATAGTCAAATTTAGGTTCAGCTTTCGTTTCTGATACTGGGCTTACATCAAGTACGCCAGCCTTCATGGCAACCGTTTGAGTAAGATAAGAAACATCACCCATCAAGCCGGTTACTTTTAGCAGCCCGATGATAATTACTGCTGTAAGCCCGGTTTTCAAAAGGCCAATGAAATTTTTCATGGGATAGTTAAAATTGGCTTGGTTATTGAAAAGTGATTCGTCAAATGTCCTTAATTTTAATAACTTGGAATAATTTTAGAAAATAAAATGTGTAGAAAAGGTGCTTTAATCGTTGCTTTTTTACTCCTGCAAGTCACATTTTCAATTGCTCAAAAAGTCAAATACAAAGACTTGATTGAGTTATTGAATGCCAAGCAGTATGAGATGGCTGAGCCCTTTTTAAAGCGGTATCTGAAAGAAACCACAGATAATGCCAGCGCCTACCTTTATATGGGAATCATTTATCAGGAAAAGTCTCTTAAAAATGACATTCTCAAACAAACAGAAGGATTGATCATAAGCCTGGATTCTGCCATCTATTTTTACGATAAGGCACTTCCCATGATAACCGAAAAGGAAATCAAACGGAATGACGAGAATTATCAGATGTATACAAGGCGCGATCTTCGCACAGGCGAATTTGGTATCAAGCAGTCGGATGTGCAATTGGACATTGAAACGCGGGTAAAGGCATTAAAAGAAAAAAGAGATAGGGTTAAGCCACTAAAGAATAATTTCCTCCAGGCTCAGAAGTTGTACAATAGGGCCAATGAATTCTTTAAGGGAATACAAAGCAAGTATGCCAATGAAAAGGAATTTTTTCTGCGATCGGATGATCAGTTATTAGTGGAACTCAATAACCTGATTGCTGTGTATGACTCCAGCCAGGTAGCATTTAAAAGTTATAAGTCCATTTTGCAGACGATGGGCAAAACGGACTATAATCAGGATTTGACGTTATTGGAAATCAACGACTTCAAGAAAGACGGCATTACCGGAGCCGACTTTTTGGTGAACGATTTACGGCTATGGGATTATACCCGCTGGGCTCAAAAATCATTTGAGGTTATCCAAAAAGAAATTGTGCCGCTCCGTGATAATTTGATCTCGTATGACGTTGAAATTAACAAGCTTCATGAGAAACTTAAAAAGGATTCTGTATCGGTTAAAAGTGATCTTACCAAACTGGTTGATAAAATTCTATTTAATCAGTTGACCAAGTTCGATCCGAACCCAATGCCAACAGCGGTCTTTAATATGAAAATTGCCGAACTCGAGTATCATTCTGATTTGATTTCACATAAACAACTTCTCGACTCTTCAAACGTGGCTGCACGTATGAGTGCTTTGCAAATCGAAATTAAATCGGCTCGAAAGCTGGATAGCATTTCATCACTTTTAATGAAACGTGACTTTGAAAAAGAGGGACTTGATTACAAGCATTTCATAACCAATGCCTATGGTGCACAAGCAGTTTTAAAAAGCCTAATAAAAACAACCCACGAATATGCGCAGCGTGAGTTGATCCAAAAAGAGAAGGATTGGGAGGAAAATATGCAAGCTTTAAAATGGGTCTTTGCTGAAAAGGATTCGGTTCCTTTGTTTACAGATGAATCAGATAAACGAGTTTACAAACCCTTAATTATAGTTAACGACCAGTATACCATTGGCTTAAAGAATGTCGACTCTTTGGCGGTAGGGTATTTTTATACGATTACACCATCCCGTTTACCTGATATAGGACTTAACTTTCCGGTAGATGCTACTCATTTTAAGAAGCGCAGTTTACCTATTTTAAAAGCCATTTCATTACAAGATGCAAATCAGGTTTACTTTGCTTTGATCTATTCAGAAAGCAGGGTAAGTGAAGGGTTTCCTGCTACTCTTACTCGTGTCAATCGATCAGGTGGTTTGGCATGGAGCATTAACTACAACTTTGAATTGAAGCCCTCTGAGCTTTTATACTCAACTAGTACGGGAGAGTTAACCGTTAAAACAACAAGTTCAACAGGAGAAAGTAAAATAGTGGTCATAGACCAACGCGGAAAAAGACTCCAATAATTTTTTATTTCTACTTAGTAGGATCTTTGAAGGGTTTGATTTCCTGAATTACTACCTTATTATTTTTGCGATCAATATCTGCCATTCTCAGGGTTGGGTCAATTTCAATGCTTTCAATTTCCGAAGTCTTCTTTTCAAGTCGGAGGGTATAAGTGGGGTATACCCAAGGCCATGTTTCCACATCGATTCTTTTTACTTCTTTATCTTCTATAGGTTTGCTACCCATCAGTTCGTTCATCGGAATATAGTATAGTACTTTGGTGCCATCTTTATAGGTAACAAGTAAATCAATAGGCATCGGAAAATCTCCAATGCGTTTTAAGTCCACAAACGTATTTCCGTCTTTTTCAACCATGCTACCGATAGCATAGTCAATTCGTTTGGTGGTCTGTATCCAATAACGATAATACCAGTGCAACTGAAATCCTGAGGTCTTTTCCATAACACGCAAAAAATCATTTGGTTCAGGGTGCCGCATTTTCCAGGTATTATAGTAACGCTTCATGCCTTTGTAAAAATTCTCAGTACCAATCAGGTATTTTAGTTGATGCAGAAATACTGCTCCAAGACTATACGCAGCCGTTCCATAGGCCCTGTTGGTACTATAATGATCTGAGTGTTGACTTGCTGGTTCCTGAAGCCCGCTGCTAACCAGGCTAAAGTAGTTGCTATAGTTACCCGCGTGTTCGATTGGTTCGTTGAAGATGGTACTTAAAGCCTCTTCACTGGCAAAATCAGTAAAGCCTTCGTCCATCCAGGGATATAAAGCTTCATTAGACGCTAACGCCATCTGATACCAGCTATGTGTAACTTCATGAGCCATCACTCCATTGAGTCCGGCCTGACTTCCTTCACCGAGAATAAGAGTGCACATGGGATATTCCATACCGCCATCGCCACCCTGTATGATCGAATAGGTATCAAAAGAATACTTTCCAAAATATTCATTTAAATGTTGAAACACTTTTACAGCAACCTCCTCCATCTTTTTCCATGTCTCAGCTGTCTTTTCATTCTTTTGATAGAAGAAGTGAAGTTTAGGTCCGTTTGGTACTTGTTGACGATCATGTGTATAGTCCGGATCAGCTGTCCAGGCAAAATCAATTATATCCTTTGCAAGAAAATGCCACGTCAAATTGCCGGTAGCTCGCTTTATGGTAGTTCCTGGTTTTTCATACCCGTGACCAATAGTTTCTGGATTTTGCAACTTGCCGGTACCGCCAATTACAAACTTTGGATCGATCGTGATCTTTACATCAAAGTCACCCCACACTCCATGAAATTCCCGCGCAACGTACTGATAGGCATGCCAACCCTGAAAATCGTATTCCGCAAGCTTGGGATACCATTGCGTCATTGAATAGGCAATACCCTCACGGTTATTTCTACCTGACCTCCGAATCTGAATAGGCACTTGTGCCTCAAATGTCATGTCAAACGTAGTTTTTGTTTTGGGGAGTAAGGGTTTAGAAAGAGTTACTTCCAAAATGGTTCCTTCAACTTTATATGTGATAGGCTTGCCATCTTGCTTAAGGGATTGAATATGCTGATAGCCAATTTCTTCGTCCTTAAGTTTAGAGATCCGATCCATTACCCTGCGGTCGGGATCCGGAAGATTTCTGGATCGAACATCCATCATACTGCCTGGCTGAAATGCATTAAAGAAAAGATGATAGTACACTTTAGTAAGTGTATCCGGGGAGTTGTTGAAGTAAACCAGTTTCTGGTCACCATTTAACCGATGAGTTTCGGTATTGAGTTGAACATTCATGGTGTATTCCACCCGCTGTTGCCAGCGATAATCCTGACCAAACGAAAATAAAGAGATAAGGCACAAAACAGAGAAGGAGAGAAGTTTCATGGAAGAATCAGATTAGAACAGAAAAGTATCAAAAGGAGTTAAACAATCAAATGCCTTTTACAGGATCAAAGCCTGATTCGTTTTGAAATACTTGCCGAAAGATAGCCGCTATTGACAAGATCAATAGTTTCGCCCGGAAGAGCCTTGGGGATGTTATAGGTATAACTAACAATAAAAGTCCACTGATTGATAGTAAGTGCAAGTGGGGCAACGAAAGAGTAATTTAATACCCCAAACTCTGTTTTTGTCTGTTCATAATAGAGGGATAAGCCTCTTCGAAGCCGATAAATGATTCCAAGATATGTTTGTGCATACGGAATGTTTTCTGTGATTTGCTCACTACCGAACAGGACCGAAACCATAGGATAGAAGGCAAGCCTGTCTATTTTACCCCATCGGGTCTTTTCCAGGTTGATCATAACCGAAGGGCTAATGCGATGAGCAATCTTATCCCCAAAAAAAAGTTGGTAATCAAGACGAAAGGTGAAAAGATGAACATCAAAGAAATTGGAGATGCCAGCACTGTTTTTGTATGCGATGTAGTCATCTTCCGAAAGGCTGGAATAAAAGTAGCGATTGTATTCAGCCATGAAAGACCACCATTTGGTTGGACTATTCATATAGCCGACTGAGCCTACCGTGAGATAATAGGAGGGATCATATTCCGGGCTCCAATAGCCGGTAACGTCAGTATATAATCCGGATTTATGGTAATAGGCAATGCCTGGCGCCAAACCAAATTGGTTGAAACCCAGCGTACGGCTTGCCGATACCACATTGCTATTGTAACCAAGTCTCGCAACTAATTGCGAACGAAAAGCAGGTACGGGTAAATTGATTAGACTGTCAATGAGTGAAAAAATCTGTAAGGAGTCCTTCTCCAGCAAGGAATCGAGTTCTGCAATGTACGGATCGGAATAGAGTAAAGCCGAATCAGTTTGCTGACCTCTTGCAGAAGTCAAACAAACTGATGAAAGAAAGATGCCAATCAGAATAATTTTAGAAGGCACGGCCAGGTATTAATTCCGCTGCTGCTTTAGTCTTTGATTTCGTTCGCGAATGGTTTCATTTCGTTGTTGCATCATTCTCCGTTGTTGTACTTGCTCAAGTATAATACGTTGGAAATCGCCTTCTGCTTTGCGCAGGTTAAGAATTTGTTGGGCACTGATTACCCTAAGCAGTCGTTCGGAATATGTTTTCTCCAGATCTAACTCACGTTGCTTTAAGGTGAGCCCAAGTTTTACCAGTTCTTCCTGCTTGGCAGGATCAGGGTTATCAGTCTTGATTTGCTTCCGGGCTTCAATCATTTCCTGACGGATTCCTCTTCGCTGATCGGAGAACTCGCGATACACCGGCCAGAATTTCTCTGCCTGATCGGGTGTAAGCCCTAATTTATCAGAGATGTAGGCAATGCGCAGATTTTTGATTTTCTCCTGCACTTGCGGGTCCTGGGGGATTGGATCAGTGTCGATAGGATCTTGCCCCATAGCCATCAACCCACTCATAAAATACAATCCAAGTATGATTATTTTTTTCATAGTCATAATACGTTAAAAATCTCCTGGTTCAACACTAAATTCCTCTAACAAAATATCCAGTTCGTCACCTGATACTTCGATGGTCGAAAAAACCTTTTCTTCCAGCTCGTCCAGATCAGTTTCACTCCATGTAACAGTTTCTGCTAAGTCATCCATTGTTAAGTCTCCATCGTCCAGGTAGGCGATAAGTTGTTCGGTTTGAATGCTGGCCAGTTGCTGTTCGATAGAATCTCCTGTTTGGGAGGTAAACCAAATGATACCTACAGCAATGAAAGCAAGAATAGGCAAGGCGAACTTCCAGGTAGGTGCAAACCACGGGGTTGGATCGGGTTTGGCGACTCTGGATTGGATAATGCCCGGAAGCTTTTCAAAATACCCTTCGGGCACTTCAAATATGTTCTTTTTCGGTATGTCTTCCAGTTTTTTCATTTGGCTCTAAGACTATTCAAATTCATAAAAGTTTAATCACTCGGTCAGATAATCTTCAATTTTTTTAACAGCATGATGAAAGCTGGCTTTCAATGCGCCCACACTGGTGTTGGTAATCTCCGACATATCCTCGTAAGAGAGGTCATCAAAATACTTCATGTTAAATACAAGTCTTTGTTTATCAGGTAGTTTAAGTAAGGCTTTTTGAAGTTTTTTTTGAATATCTTCACCGCTAATTTCAGGCGAAGTATCCAACTTGGTTGAAAATTCCTTCCCCACGTCCTCAAGCGGTAAAAAGAATCGTCTTCGCTTCTTATTCAGAAAGGTCAGGCATTCATTAGTAGCGATCCGGTAAATCCAGGTAAAAAGTTGGGAGTCTTCACGGAAAGTCCCAATAGCTTTATGGACTTTTATAAAAACTTCCTGGGTCAAGTCATCGGCATCATCATGGTCAATCACCATCTTGCGCACATGCCAATAAACGCGTTGCTGGTAGGCCCGTACCAACAGGTTAAACCCATAACCACTGGTTTCCGGATTCTTGATTTTCTCGAGAAGGTATTTGTCTTCCAAGCGGGCCGCTTTATTTGGGTTAGACTTTAAAGATACGAGAAGGTTTAATGTCCTTAATTAAGTTTTTCAAGAAGGTCCACCAAACGTTCAAACGTTTCTTTGGAGTGGGTTGGAAAATTGGCGAAACGTAATTGACTTTTCTTTTGATCACCATAGCCATCACCGGGATAAAATTGGTGACTGTGTAAATGTCTGGATATACGTTCAGTGTTTTCTCCAGTATTTGCCACCAGAACAGTCTGCGACCGGAATTGTGGTTCCTGAACAAAAGCCTTGGCAAGTTTATGAGTGCTTAACGCCTGGTAAAGTATAGCTGCTTTGTATTCTGTTTCCTTACGGATACTATGAATGCCTCTGCGCAGAAAGTCCTGAACTACTTTTCCGAGTAAGTAAATGCCTAACACGTTGGGTGTTTCTGGGGTTTGATTTTTCTTCGCGTTGGCGAGTAAGGTAGGAAGGTTATGATACGTGCCAATAGAAACACCTTTTGATAAAAGTAATTCAGCTTTGGCAATGCATCGATTGTTTACTACCCAGACACCCAAGCCTGCCGGCAAGCCGAATCCTTTTTGCACGGAAAAGAAAACTGAGTCAATTTTTGTGTAATCAAACTGCGGATAGGGGAGTGAAGAGACAGAATCAACCACAATTAATGAGTCAGGAAATTTTTCGCGAAACTGATTTATAAAATTTATAGGCAGTGAAACACCGGTACTCGTTTCGTTATGAGTTAGGGCGATCAACTCCACATCGTTGTCAGTTCCAAAATCAGAATCGAAACCCTGACCAGCGGCCACTTCAATTTTAACAGGATGCTTCCCTAGTTGAGACGAAATTTCAAAGTATCGTTTAGAGAACGCACCATTTACAAAATGCAGTGATTTATGAGTAACCAGATTCTGAATTGATCGCTCCCATATTTCAGTAGCAGACCCTGTAAAGAAAACATGAAAGTCATTGGGGATACCCAGTAATTCCTTAAGTCCAGTTGTTGCCTCTTTGGATATGTTTTCGAATTCTTTGCTTCGATGCGAGAGTGAAGGTACCCCATCACGAAATGCTTGCCGCATGTGAGTTTCAACTGTAAAGTAAAGTTGTGAGGGGCCCGGAGTGAAATTGATATTCATTGCGATGTACGAAGAAATGCAAAATAACCGGAAAGAGATGGATGCTCAAAATAATTAATCGCCTGCTACGAAAAAATAAGAGAATAGTCAACGTTTACATTCAATTATCTCTTTCCCTACTTTACATCATAAAATCCACTTGGATTTGGGACACGTTTGCTGAACCTAACATTTAAACAATACCGAGTAAAGTTCTCGGACAAAATCAGGCCTCATCCCCGACTTGTCGGGGCCCTCGCCCACAAAGCAGGTTAACAGTGGAAGGTTGCGACCAACGAACAGCTCAAAACTTGTCTTTCTTGAGGTTCAGAAACACCTCTCCAAATCCAGTGGGTTTTTGTTTTTTTAATAAGTGTGGATTTTGAAAAGACTTAGACCCACCTGCATCAGGTAAACGAATAACCGCTTAATAAAGCACGCGGAACTTGATGGTGTGCTCAATCGCGCGAAGTTCTTTAATCACTTCTTTGTTATACTCCTTGTTAATGTCAGTGATCACATAGCCGATACTCTCATTCGTTTTGAGATATTGCCCCACGATGTTGATGCCGTTGGTAGCCAATATCTGGTTGATCTTAGCGAGAATACCTGGTACGTTGCTGTGAATGTGAATTAAACGGTGTGCATTTTCTAAAATCGGAAGTGACAAGTTCGGGAAGTTAACGCTATTGCTTGTTCCACCTGTGTTGATATAGTCGAGAAATTTTCCAGATACAAACTGAGCAATGTTTTCCTGTGCCTCCAGCGTGCTGCCGCCAATGTGTGGAGTTAAGATTGTATTCGGTAAGCCACGAAGTTCAGAAACAAATTCTTCGTCATTACTTTTTGGTTCGTGTGGAAATACATCCACCGCGCATCCAGCCACTTTTCCACTTTGGATATTTTGTTTAAGAGCAGCAATATCAACCACATGTCCGCGACTGAGATTCAGGAAAATGACGCCCTTCTTCATCATATCGAATTCCTTCTTACCAAAGAGATTGGTGTTCTCCTTTCTTCCGTCTACATGCAGGGATACTATGTCGGATTGTTCTAACAATTCCTTCATCGATTTACATTTCGTAGCGTTGCCAAGAGCCAATCGTTCTTCACGATCATAATAAAACACTTTCATGCCGAGTGATTCTGCAAGCACGGAAAGTTGGGAACCGATATTGCCATACCCAACAATACCCAACTTCTTGCCACGAATCTCAAAACTTCCCTTTGCAGACTTGTCCCAGATGCCATTATGCATCTTTGCCGACTTGTCGGTGATGTTGCGTATGAGCATGATGATTTCACCAATCACCAATTCAACAACCGATCGTGTATTGCTGTAAGGAGCATTAAAAACTGCAATGCCGCGTTTTGTAGCTTCTTTTAAGTCGATCTGATTCGTACCAATACAAAATGCTCCAATAGTCATCAATCGATTAGCACTCGCCAATACCTTAGCAGTCACCATTGTCTTAGACCGGATTCCTAAAACAGAAACGTTGGTAATTTTTTCACACAGCTCATCTTCATCCAATCCTGCCGGATATACTTCCACATTAAAGCCCTCGGCTTTGAATGCTTCAACCGCATACGGATGAACATTCTCAAGGAGGAGAACATTAATTCTGTTTTTTGGGTAGGAAATAGCCGTATTCAATTTATTGAGGTATAAAAATTCGTCAAGACTTGGTGCCACGTGATCGGCTTTGCTTAATACTTTTTCGCGCTCTACATTCTCGGTGAAGGCAAAGAATTTATTGGCGAGGCCGGCATGTTTGATTTCATAATCCGTGTAACCGTCACCAATAACGTAAACATCACCTGGCAAGTTCAATCGTTTCAGTTGTTCCACTTTTCCATTATTTTGAGAAAGCGGATTTTCTTTATCAAATCCAATTACATTGCCTTGTGGATCAAAATGAAATCGGTTGGCAAGAATATTCTCGGGTTTGATTCCAAACTCAGTTACAATGGGGTCGATAAAAGCATGAAACCCATTGGAGATAATGTAAATGTACTCCGCATAGGTTTGAAAGAACTCACGGTTTCGCTTAAAGGATTCTGATACCAGTTCGCGCAGCACAACCACCAATTGCTCCAGGTGTCTTTTCGTAGGAGATAATAGGGTAATTCGTTTTTCCAATGATTCCCGAAAGGAAATTGAACCATCCATGCCCTGATTGGTGATGTTAATAATCTCCTGACGCATCTGTTCTAGTTCCGGATGATCCTTTAAGGAAATATCAGCCAATACATCAAAGGCTTCAACTTTAGTAAAAGTGCTATCGAAATCGATTACGAAGTAGCGAGTGGGCTTCATTGGGTATCGTGCAAACCCAAAAGTAAAACTAAAAGTCCATTAACATATGTTAGGTATTCAACTAATTCAGAGTACCTGTTTCATGACTTGTGCTGTGGAAGGACACACCTGAGAGAACTCACTCGATACTTTTATCTCTTCAGGTACGAGGTCGCGTTGAACTTCTGTGAAGCCAAGCTTTTGAAAAAAGAAAAATGCAGTTTGAGTAAGCAGATAGACTTCATTCATTCCTGTTTCCCGTGCTTGTTGTAGGAGATCCTGAACAATTTGTTTACCTAACTGCTGGCCCCGCAATTCCGGGCTCACAGCCAGTGACCTAAGTAACGCCTTGCTCTCATAGAATTCAAGACCGCCTGATCCTACCAGGGTATCATCGGCATTGTAGTAGGTGAGGAGCAAACTATTCTTAAGCTGCAGGTCATCAGCCGGTAGCTGATTGACCTGCAGAAATTTTTTCAGAGACTCGAGTTCCTTATCTGTTTTAACCTGTTGCTGCACGATAAATTCTTTCATGAATCAAAGTTTGCAAGCTTCTCTGAAAAGAAGAAGGAATCTTTATTAAAAAATGATTAACAACAAGTTGATCCTTCACCACAGCAGGCAGCTTTTGCTTCCGTACTTGACGGTTTAGGTGCCAGATGTTTTTCCGCATAAACGGTAATGCTAAAGATACCCAACTCTTCGTTTTTAACCCGAGTCAGCTCTTGTTCATTCAGGTATGAAGCAAGGATCTCATGCGGAAGAGTGATTTTTTTATTCTTCTGGATTTCGATGTTGCTGAAACCAGCCTCTTTAATGATTTGAATGTATTCGTCTTTTTGAATGGCGCCCGAGATACAGCCTGCATACATCTCAGCATTTTTGCGTAAGCCATCAGGGAGATTACCTACGAGAACTATATCAGAAATACTGAAGTGCCCACCGGGTTTGATAACACGAAAGGTTTCAGCAAAGGCCTTTCTTTTATCAGGAACAAGGTTCATTACACAATTACTTACCACCACATCGGCAACATTAGCGCTTACCGGAAGTTTTTCGATATCACCAAAGCGGAATTCAACGTTTTGATAACCTAGTTTCTCAGCATTCGCCCGGGCTTTGTCAATCATCCTTTCCGTGAAGTCAACTCCAATTACTTTTCCGGTAGCCCCTGTTACTGCACGCGCTACAAAGGCATCATTACCGGCACCTGAGCCAAGATCAATCACTACATCGCCTTCCTTAATTTTGGCAAATTGTGTAGGTAGCCCGCAGCCGAGACCTAAATCAGCATCAGCCACATAGCCTGACACCTTTGAATAATCTTCGGCCATGATGGCTTCATCAATGGTAGCGCATCCGCATCCACTACCGCAACAACTGGTTTCATTTTGTCCTTTACTTTGATCAGCAATTTCGCCATACTTCTCTTTTACAATCTGTTTTAGTTCTTCGGTGGTATTCATATTGTTGGTATTTAATAATCGTAATATTGCGATTGAATTGGGTAAAAAAATTTAGCAGCAGCCTTCGTGAACTTCGTGCAGAAGGTCACCTAATAATTTCTTTGCTTTTAATAATGCTTTGGCATCTATGCAGTAGCACACTGAAGGGCCTTCAATTTCTCCTTTAATAAGACCGGCTTTCTTTAGTTCTTTTAAATGCTGAGAGACTGTGGATTGAGAAAGAGGAAGTTCATCAACGATATCACCACACACGCAGGATTTCTGTTCTGACAGGTATTGCAAAATAGCAATGCGGGCAGGATGACCCAACGCTTTAGCAATCAACGCTATCTCGTTCTGTATTTTGGTGAATTCTTCGGTTTTTGAAAGTCCCATAATGTAATAATCGTAATATTACGATTAAAGTTCGCGTTCAGTCAAATTTATTTTCCAAAGGGGATTCGCTTCAAGGCCAATTGGCCATTGCTCATCACTAAAAGCGCATCTTGTAAGTGCCTTATTTCTTCCAATGGGTTCCCCGGAATTAATACCAGATCAGCATCGTAGCCCTTGTCTATGCGACCTGTGGCTTTATCAACACCCAGAAGTTCAGCAGCTACTACGGTTGCAGACTGAAGAGCTTCAAAGTTAGTCATGCCCATTCGCACGAAGTGCGCGCATTCCAGTGAAATCCGGCTGGTTGTGTTAGCTGTGTAACTATTATCTGCACCTGTTGCGATCTTAACTCCAAGTTCATGTGCTTTCTTAAATACCTTTTCGGCCTGTGGCATCATAAACTTGCCGCGCAATTCCAATACTGGTCCTGCATAATCACCACCGGGTTGAGTGAGGTCTTCCAGGGTAATAAATGTAGGAACCAGGAACGTTCCCTTTTCCTTCATTAGTTTCAACGTTTCGTCAGATAGGAATGTGCCGTGTTCAATGCTTTTGGCCCCGGCCAAAACGGATGCACGGGCTCCTTCATCACCATGCGCATGAATCATGACGGGTACATTCCGTTTTCCTGCCTCCTGCACAACCACCCGGATTTGTTGTTCCGTATAAACCTGCTCGCGTGGATCTGTATCTGGTCTTCCGGCTCGTTCAGTTCCCCTTGTCTTAATTACTTTAGCCCCGCGATCAATGTTTATATTGACGAGCAACTTCAATTCTTCATCCGTTTTTACCCCGTTGATCAAAGGTGCCAGTCGGGTATCAGCCAGAATGGTTTCTTCCAGATTTGGTGAAACATAGACACCGGCAGCTATTATATCAGGCCCTGCAATTCTTCCGCTTAACGCGAGATTGGCCAGTGCTATATCCTGATAAGCAGCAACCCCGGCTGTACGCACTGTAGTTACCCCTGTCTCCAGCGCACGTTTGGCAGCGACCAGGTTATCTAAATGGGAGTGGGCATCAATCATACCGGGTATCAGGTAATAGTTTTGACAGTCAATGATTTCAAAACCAATAGGAATTGTTTCTCCTCCTTTGCCAATTCGATCAATCTTTCCAGACTTTACAAAGACGATCGCGTTAGGATAGATTTTGTTTTCATAACCATTGAATATGTTGACGTTTGTAAGCGCATAGTTCTTCTGATTTTGGCCAAAACAGAACAAGCTAAAGAATAAAAAGAAGGGCGTAAGCAGGAGTCGCATATGAAAATATTTTAACACGACTTTAAGTTGTAATCTTTTGTTTGATCTGACAAATAATAGCCGAAATTTGCAGCGCAAAATAAATGCTTCTACTATGATCGCTGTAAAAGGATATGCCGCCCAAAATCCAAAAGCTCCGTTAGCCCCCTTTAATTTCAACCGCAGAGAGGTCGGCCTGAATGATGTTCAAATTGAAATTCAATACTGTGGTGTGTGCCACTCAGATCTGCACCAGGTGCGCGATGAATGGGGTGGATCCATCTATCCAATGGTACCCGGTCATGAGATCGTTGGCCGGATTACAAAAGTAGGGGCAAATGTTAAAAACTTTAAAGTAGGCGAGCTTGCTGGTATTGGCTGTTTTGTGGACTCGTGTCGTACCTGTTCAAGTTGCAAAGCTGGAAATGAACAGTACTGTGAAGTAGGTATGGCTGGTACTTATAATGGATATGAGATGGATAAGAAAACCCCTACTTATGGCGGGTACTCGAATTTAATTGTTGTTGATGAGAACTATACACTACATATATCCGATAAACTTCCGCTGAAATCAGTAGCGCCTTTGCTGTGTGCAGGTATTACTACCTATTCGCCTTTGCGCCATTGGAAAGTCGGGAAAGGACAAAAAGTAGCTATTGTTGGACTGGGTGGACTTGGCCACATGGGGGTTAAGTTTGCGGCTTCCTTTGGCGCTGAAGTAACTGTACTTAGCCACTCAGCTTCTAAAGAGGCCGATGCCAAACGACTTGGTGCCCATAATTTTGTGAATACAAAGGATGAAGATGTCGTAACGAAAGTTCGCAATCATTTTGATTTTATTCTGGATACCGTTTCTGCCCAGCACGATGTAAACATGTATTTAGGGATGCTGAAGACTGAGGGTACTATGGTGATGGTGGGCGTTCCGCCCGAAGCAGTACCTATTCACGCGTTTAGTTTGATCCCAAAACGCAAAACACTGGCAGGTTCTATGATTGGTGGTATCCGTGAAACCCAGGAGATGCTGGATTACTGCGCGACCAATAATATTGTATCTGATATTGAATTGATTAACATCAAAGACATTGAGCAAGCCTATGTGCGCATGGTGAAGGGGGATGTACGCTACAGGTTTGTGATTGATATGGCTACCCTGTAGTTGTCTGGGACAAGCAACGAGTGTTGGGTCCCAGGTTTAGTCCTACACTCCCCAACTTTTGTGACGTACTCCAGCGGTTTAGTGGCTAATAATTCAGATTCAAAACAACGTACTGAGCAACAATTGCCAAACCTCTATTGAGGAGTCATCTTTTATTTCTTGCGTTTCAGTACTTTCTCGGCAGCAGCCACAATGTTTTCTTTGCTAAGGCCATACTTTGCAAGCAATTGAGTAGGCGTACCACTCTCACCAAAGCTATCGTTAACACCAACCATTTCGATGGGGGTGGGATGGAACCGTGACAACACCTGAGCCACGCTGTCGCCAAGACCACCATTGATCTGATGTTCTTCGCACGTAACAACACATCCGGTTTTTTGAGCTGATGAAAGAATTGCTTCTACATCCAATGGCTTAATCGTATGGATATTAATGACTTCAGCCGAGATGCCTTTTTCAGTGAGCATGGCCTCAGCTTCTATCGCCAACCAAACCATGTGGCCGGTGGCAAAAATTGTGACTTGATTTCCTTCAATCAGTTTATCGGCTTTGCCGATGGTGAAGGGTCTGTCGGGGGCCATAAAGATCGGCCAACTGGGGCGGCCAAATCGCAAGTAGGCTGGACCCTCGTGACTTCCTAATGCAATGGTTGCAGCCTTGGTTTGGTTATGGTCACAAGGCACAATTACCGTCATGCCAGGCAACATTTTCATCATTCCGATATCTTCAAGTATCTGATGTGTAGCACCATCCTCCCCAAGTGTTAAACCTGCATGGGAAGCACAGATCTTAACATTTTTACCGGAGTAAGCGATTGATTGGCGGATTTGATCGTACACCCGACCCGTGGAAAAGTTGGCGAATGTTCC
>ERZ795044.1341-NODE-1341-length-22373-cov-7.990008_pt1 | contig 22373 bp, 15 predicted proteins | sample MGYA00375128_ERZ795044 | MGnify/ENA primary metagenome ERZ795044 (study PRJEB30173, sample SAMN05720213) | anaerobic digester metagenome | isolation source: active sludge of municipal wastewater-treating anaerobic digesters | place: USA | collected 2014-12-22 ... | reverse complement strand
CTTCCAGACCCCGCCAGAGGCCGCGCCCACGTAGTAGGTTAGCGGGTCCCCCGCGATGCCGGCGGCCGCGGTGAATCGGTTGCCCTCGGGGCCGATCGTGCGCCACGGCAGGCGAGCGTAGACCGACGGATCGATGGAGGGCTTCTGCACCGCCGGCTGCGCGGCGGCGAGCAGCGGGGTCAGGAGTACTGCGGCGAGCAGGGCGGGAACGGAGCGCATGTCAGATGCTGGTACGGGTGCAACTGCGGGAGTGACGGTGCAATCGTACCCCGCGAGCGGGTAGGCGTCAAAGCCCGAATGGAGGGGGCCGAGCGCCACGGGGGCGCCGCACGAGGTCGTCTCGTCACCGAAAATGTGCCCAACATTGCATACAAGGACGGTTCATCCCAATATGGGCCGTCCGCTGGACGCGTCAGGTCGATGGCGCTTAGGCTGGTTCCACACCGCAGGCCATGGAGGGCGTATGCTGAGGTCGTGGTCGGATCGGGCTCGCATCTTCGCACGTACACTGGGCGGTGCCGTCCTGATGGCTTGGGGCGGCGCCGTGCAGGCACAGCAGGGCGGGGTGATCGCCGGAACGGTGGTCGACGCCAAGTCGGGGCTGCCGCTCCCTGACGCGCAGGTGATCGTCGTGGGAACCACCGGTGGGGTCCGCTCGGGAACACGCGGCGACTTTCGCCTAACGAACGTCAGCGGCACGAGCGTGCGCCTCCGGGTCACCCGCATCGGCTACCAGGTGATGGCGACCGACGCGCGGGTCGGTGAGACCAACCTGCGCATCGAGCTCGCCGAGCTCGCCGTCAAGCTCGACGCCGTCGTCGTCACGGGGACGGCCGGCGAGGCGCAGCGGCGGACGCTCGGCAATGCAGTCGGGCGCGTCGACGTGGCGTCCAACCTGCGAGTGACCGGCCCGCCGGCGAAGATGCAGGACATGCTGTCGGTGAACGTCCCCGGGGTGCGCATCATGCGCTCGTCCGGCGCGATCGGCACGGGTGGCACGACGCGCATTCGCGGGTCAGGGAGCCTCTCGCTCTCCAACGAGCCGCTCATCTATATCGATGGCGTCCGCTCCAACAACCAGGCGGCGGTTGCCTCCTTCGCCTTCAACGGCCAGGAGAAGCCCAGCCGCCTCAACGACCTCAATCCCGAGGACATCGAGAGCATCGAGGTGCTCAAGGGCCCCTCGGCGGCGACGATCTACGGGACGGAGGCGTCGAACGGCGTCATCCAGATCATCACGAAACGCGGCCGCACCGGCCGCCCGACGTGGGAGACGCACATCGACGCCGGCCAGAACTGGATCCAGGATCCCGTCGGACGCTATCCGTCGAACTTCTACCTGCGACGTGGCGGTGACTACCGAAACGCTGCCGACATCAAGGAATTCAACGTCCAGAAGTTCCGGGCGTCACGCGGCTTCGAGGACATTTTCAGCACGGGGACTCCGTATGCAGGCGGCGGCAGCGTCTCCGGCGGGACCGAGTCGATCAAGTACTTCTTCTCCGGGGACTACAACCGCGATGAAGGGCCGGTCGACTACAATTGGCAGAACAAGATGTCGGCTCGCTCGAACCTGAGCTACACGGCACCAAACGCCAAGTTCAGGGCCGACCTGAGCCTGGGCGTCATCCGCGCCAAGACGCGCGGGGCGTCCGGCGTCCAGCCCATCACCACGTCGCTCCTGTGGGCCTGCAACTTTCCCTGGTGCGAGCCGACCGGTCCGGATACGTCCAAGACTGGGTGGAACGGCGCCGGGCAGGGCTTCCAGTTCTATCGGCCCGATGACTATCAGGGGGTCGAGGGGATCGACTACATCGACCGCACGAGCCTGAGCATCACGCTCAACCACAGTCCGTTCTCCTGGTTCAAGCACCGGCTTACCGTCGGGCCGGACATGACGAACAACAAGTCGTCACAGCTCGTCTTCCGCGATCCGACCGGGTACAACCCGTTCTTCGCCGCATCGCTCGGACAGAAGCAGACGTCGGCACTGCGCAGCACCTTCTTCACCACCGACTACAGCGCCAATGCTGACTGGGGGATCTCGAAGGACCTCATCGCGTCATCCGCGGTGGGGGTCCAGTACTACTACAAGCAGTTCGACCAGAACATCTCGCAAGGCTTCGAGTTCCCGGTCCCCGGTCCGGGCGATGTCGGAAGCGGCGCGCGGGTGGCGGCGTCGGAATCGTTCCAGGAAAACAAGACCTTCGGCGTCTACGGGCAGGAGCAGCTGGCGTGGAAGAACCGCGTCTTCCTGACCGCCGCCATGCGGGCCGACGGCAACTCGGCCTTCGGGGCCAACTTCGACGCGGCGTACTACCCCAAGTTCAGCGCCTCCTGGGTCATCTCCGAGGAGCCATGGCTCGCCAACTCGAGTGTCCTCTCGCAGCTCAAACTGCGCGGTGCATGGGGGCGAGCCGGGCTTCAGCCCGACGTCTTCTCCGCCATTCAGACCTATCAGGCAGCCGTGGGGTCGAACGGGGCCGGCGGCGTGACGCCGCGCAACTTCGGCAACCCGGACCTGAAGCCTGAAATTGGTGAGGAAACCGAGTTCGGCTTCGACGCGGGGCTGTTCAACCAGCGCGTGGGCATCGAGTTCACCGTCTACCGCAAGGACACCAAGGACGCGATCATCTCCGCGCCACTGCGTCCGTCGCGCGGCTTCCCCGGTGTGCAGTTCCTCAACATCGGCGCCACGCGCAACGAGGGAATTGAAGTCGGGCTCGACTTCTCGCCGATCAGCACCGCGCGGTGGGGGCTGGACCTGCGTGCAACGCTCGCCACCAACGACAGCAAGATCATCGATCTGGGCGGCGTTCCGCCCACGTTCGTGGGATCGAGCTACATCCAGCAGTTCAACGTGAAGGGGTACGCCCCGTCGGCCTACTTCTACAAGCGCATCAAGAGCGCCGACGTGGTGCCGGACCTCTCGTTGGCGCCGAACTGGATTCTCCCGCGTGCCACCAACGCCAAGTGCGAGGGTGGTGCCGACCTGAGTGATGGTGACGGGACGCTGGTCGACTGCGCGACCGCGCCGCGCCTCTACGCCGGTCGCCCAACGCCGTCGTACAACGGCTCGATGCAGGCCACGCTGCGCTTTGGCCAGCGCATCCGCCTCTTCACGCTGGTCGACTACCTCGGCGGCGTGAACGCGGTGGTGGGTGACGTGGGCGCGCAGCACACCTTCTTCCGCAACTCGCGCAGTTCCATCGACGGGAGCGACGCGATCCTTCAGGCGTGGCGCAACGACGCCAACGGTCCAGGGGCTTCGGGGGTCTTCGACGCGGGCTTCGCACGGCTGCGTACGGTCTCGCTCACCTACGACTTCCACCCACGCCTCGCCAAGCTGGCGGGCGCCACGCGCGGCTCCTTCACGTTCGCCGCCGAGAACATGGCGTTCCTGTGGCGTGCCCAGAAGGACGCGTACGGTGCCCCGTGGGTCGATCCCGAACTGCTGCCCAATCGTTCCACCGACGTCACGGGCAACGCCGGCTACACGCAGGAGTCGTGGCCGCAGCTCGCCCGCATCCGTGGCACGCTCCGATTCACCTTCTAACCGCCCACAAGCCAATGGAGACATCGATGAAGACGTTCCTGCATCGCCTGGCGCGTGGCGCGACGGCCCTCGCGGCCGTGAGCGGGCTCGCCGCCTGCGACAACATTCTCGAGGTCGAGTTCCCTGGGCAGATTCCCACGGAGCAGATCGGCGATCCATCGCTTGCCGCCGTCCTCGTTAGGTCGGCCGTCGGCGACTTCGAGTGCGCGTACAGCAACTACATGTCCGGCTCGGCGGTGCATTCCGACGAGTACGAGACGGCGAATTCCAACGTGCCGCTGGCCAACTGGGGAGAGCGAACGATCTCGCCCGACGAGACCGACTACTCGATCGGCACGTGCGAAGGCAACTTCGGCATGAACCTGACGCTGCACACGGCGCGGTTGCAGGCCGAGGATGCCACGAAGAAGCTCGGGGCCTGGACCGATGCGCAGGTGGCGGGGCGTGCCTCACTGCAGGCGCAGGCGAAGGTCTACGCGGCCTATTCGTACCTGCTGATGGGCGAGGGATTCTGCGAGGTCGCGTTCGACGGGGCGGCCCGACAGCCCCCGACCGCGGCACTCACGGCGGCGGAGTCGAGATTTGCCGAGGGCATCACCCTCGCGCAGGCCTCGGGCAACACGGACATGCTGAACCTGGCGCGCGTCGGCATGGCGCGCACCAAGATGGACCTCAAGAAGTGGGCGGAGGCGGCGACCTTTGCCGCGGCCGTGGCCGACGGCTACACCAAGAATGTCGACCGGGGCCAGGAGACCACGCGCCGCCACAACAAGCTCTGGCGTCTCGCCGAACAGACCGGCGCCTACACAGTGGCGACGGCGTATCGAAGCATCGCCGACCCGCGTGTCCTCGTCGCAGATGCGGGGCGTGGCTCGTTCAACGCCGAAGTACGGCTCTGGGTGACGAAGAAGTACACGGGGCTCACCTCGCCCATGCGTCTGGCGAGCAAGATCGAGGCGAACCTGATTCAAGCCGAGGCGTTGGCGCAGCAGGGGCAGGTCGGGCCGGCCATGACGATCATCAATGCTCGGCGTGCGGCGGTCAGCCTTCCGGCGCTCACGGCGACCACGCAAGCAGAGGCGGTTGCCCACGTCATCGAAGAGCGCCGAAAGGAACTGAGCTTCGAAGGGGGCCACCGCCTGAACGATCTCCTCCGTTACAACATCGTGTGGAAGACGGGGTCGAACCCGTTCACCAATCGTCCGTACGGCAGCACGCGCTGCTGGCCGCACCCGACGCGTGAGATCAACGGCGTGTAGCGGGAGCGTTCGTGGCGGTGATCTGGTCTCGATCGCGAGTCGGCGGCACCGGACATTCCGGTGCCGCCGATTCGTTGAGAGGTGGCCGATATTGCGCCTCCGCCAGATCTCGGTATTTTCTCCGCACCATCGCACCCTCAACGTCCACCCTGCAGCGAGGAGGTGATCCATTGTCTACTGACCCAAGAACGGCGCGGATCGCCAGAGGCTGGTAAGCGTCACGTACCACCATCCGCACTGGCTGTCCGGCGCACCGCGCCGAGCGGTCACGTAACACGGGGGCCATGTCGCGTTAGGGCGCGACGTGGCCCCCGAACCGTTGGGGCCGTGGCGGACGGATGGCATTGCGTCGCTGGCGCGCGGGGGGGGGACGCCCGCCGCTGAAGACGGGGAGGGACGTCGATCGGTGCGCGGCCGCTAGCGCTCGGGGCGCGGCGACTCGATGACCCCCGGATACCACCGCTCCACGCAGGTCGGACACATCCCGTGGGTGAACTCTGCGTCGCTGTGGTCGCGGATGTAGACCTCGAGCGGTTGCCAGTCACCGACGTCGTCGCGGATCTTCTTGCACCCGGAGCAGATGGGGAGGAGGCCGGTGAGGGTCTTCACCTGCCCGAGCGCGTCCTGCAACTCCGTGATGAGGCGTGCCTGCTCGTCCTGCCATCGTTGGCGCTCCGTCACGTCCTGGAGGACGACAATGCGCGCTTCGGCGCTGGCGTCGCGGCCGGCGACCGTCAGGACGCGCACATCGAAGACACGATCGCCGATCTCGAGCGCGTGGCGTGGAGGCGGATCGCTGGCGCCTGACGCCGGCGCTGCCGACAGGGCTCGCTGCAGGACGTCGGACATGTCGCCGATCGGCAGCCGGCACTGCTCCAGCGTCATCCCCACGAGTCGTGCAGGGACGACACCAGCGAGCGAGGCGAAATGCTGGTTGACGTCCAGGATGCGCCCCTCGCGATCGACGATGAGGATCCCCTCGTGAAGGGTGTCGACGAGCACCTGACGCGCGACGGGGACGAGATCGAGGATTCGGTGACGGAACGCGCCCCACCAGAGCCCGATGCCTGTGAGGGCGATCCCGAACGGCATGGGATCGAAGGCCCGGGGGGCGATGCCCGTAATGAGCAGGATGTTCGTCGCGAGCGGGGCGACTACCCCGATGAGCAGCGGCGTGGCCTGGACGCGCGCCATCGATGCCCCTTCGCGTCGCGAGAAGAGCAGGAACGCGATGCTCGAGAGGATCAGCGCGTAGGCATAGCCAGTGAAGAGCCAGTACACCGGGCCGAAAGAGATGGCGGCGACGTGCGTGAGCTCGTAGGCCTCGCCAAACGAGACGTTGCTGACCATCCCGGCATCGTCTCGATACGAGGCGACGTGTCCCAACACGGGAATGGCGAAGAAGGCCGCCAGCTGCGAGCGGCTGAGGCGCGTGAGGCGTCCGGTGCGCTGGGCGATGAAGAGGAAGCTGGAGGTGGTGGCGAGGCCGATCGCGAGATACTTCACGCTGAGCAGTACACGCGCCGACACGGGATCGGCGAGCGCCATCGCCGCCACCAGGAAGGTCCACGCCCACGCCGCGCCCGAGAAGGCGAGGAAGTGCAGGGCGCCGGGAGCGCGACGGTGCCGCCAGGCGTACCCGACCGTCGCCCCGAGCAGGACGAGCACCACCACGATCAGGAGCAGGTATTCGACCTGAGGTTGCATGCTGGAGACTCGTGACAGGCTAAAGGCGTGGAGCGGTGAGGGTCACCGGGTGGCGCCCCCCCGGGCCAGGCGCGCCCGCGCGAGCTTCTTGATCAACGTCAGCGGGAGGGGATGATCTGGCTGGAATCGAATCGTCCCCTTTCCGTTGCACTCGAAGTCCGAGAGCGCCTCCGCGAACTCGCGTTCAAGCGCACCATAGATGGCGCAGTGCCGCGCCGCTGCGCCGAAATGGAAGAAGGCCTTGCCGCCGAGTCGAAAGGTCGGGAGCCCATAGCTGATGCACTCTTCTGCTTGGGGTACCGCCGACCGGACGGCCATGCGTACCCGCTGCAACGCCTCCCGCTGGTCGGAAGGGAGGGGGGCGAGGTAGGCGTCGATGGACGTGGGTGGCGTTGGAGGCATCGTGCTTGGGGTGCTGGTCGAATGGAACGGAGGCGCGGAGTGACGCGCCGGCGACTACGCCTTACGCGACGCGGGCGCGGCGTTGGGATTGCCGAGGCGCTTGAGCGCGAACATGGGACGCACCGGTTCGCGCCCATCCACGACGGCGGCAATGTGCTCCCCCAGCGCTGGCCCCACCTTGAAGCCGTGCCCCGAGCCGCCACCGGCAATCCAGACGTTGTCCATCCCCGGGTGGCGGTCGACGATGAAGTCGCCGTCCGTGCTGTACTCGTACTGGCAGACGCGCGTCTCCACGATCGGCGCCTTGGCGAGCGCCGGGAAGCGCCGGCGCACGAAGGCGCGCACGCGGGCTAGGGTGGCGGGGCGCACGATGCGCTCGAGCGTGTCCGGGTCGATTTCGTCGCCTAACGTGTCGTCGGCGGCCTTGAAGCCGCGCGCCTCGTTGCCCGGCATGCCGTAGAAGAGGCGATCGCTGAAGTTGGCCCACGCCGGCATCGCCGGATCGGTGAAGCGCGTGTCGCCCGCGGCGGTCCCGAAGTAGAACATCTCCTGCCGCGTGGCCCGCACACGCCGTCCAATGACATCGGGAAAGAGACGGCCCAGCCACGGGCCGCAGGCAAAGAGATAGCGATCGGCGGTGAGCGTCGTGCCGTCGGACAGCGCGAGCGACGTGAGCCTCGTGTTGCCCGGCGCGCCGAGTCGGGCCGCCGCGATGCGGAACTCCCCGCCTTCGCGCACGAACGCCTCGCGCACCGCCTCGCAGGCGGCGCGCGCGAGCAGCACCCCGGCCTCGGGCTCGAACCAGGTGTGGCGCACGCCGGTGAACGAGACCTGCGGCCAGCGCCGGGCCGCGTCGCTCGGCGCGACCTCTTCCAGCGGAAGCCCGTGCCTGCGCATCCCCTCCACCGAACGGCGGGCGAAGGCATCGTCGCTCCCGTCGAACATCCAGAGCGCCCCGGTGCGGGTGAGGAATCGGCGGTTCCACGACCGTTCGGACTCGCGCCACAACGCGTACGCGCGGGCGACCATGTCGATGTACGCCGCCTGCCCGTTGTACACGGCACGGATGAGGCGCGTCTCGCCGCCTGACGAGGCGCGCGAGTTCCCGGCGCCGTACGCGTCGACCAGGGTCACGCGATGGCCGGCGCGCCGCAGGTGCAACGCGGCCCACCCGCCAAAGGCGCCGGCCCCGATCACCGCGATGTGCTCGGCGGCGCCGTGCGGTTGCACGAAGAGCGAGCGCGGCAGGGAGCGGGTGAGCGGGAGTGTCGCGAGCGCGGCGACGGCTGAGCGACGGTCGATGCTCATGGGCGCGAGAGGGTGAGGGAGGCGGCGCAGTCGGCGATGCGCGACAGGGCGGCGTCGAGTTCGCCGGTGGACGAGGCGAAGGAGAGTCGGAGGCGCCCTTCGCCGTTCGCGCCGAACGAGGTGCCGTCGATCGCCGCGACACCAAAGTATTGCAGCAGGCGATCGGCGAACTGTGCCGACGTCAGGCCGTGCCGCCGCAGCAGCTCGGAGAAGTCGGGGAAGACATAGAAGGCCCCGTCGGGGGTGGGGCAGTGCACGCCGTCGATCGCATTGAGGCCGCGCACCAGCAGGTCGCGACGCGCGCGGTAGATCTCCACCTGCGCGCGCACGGAGTCCTGCGGTCCGGTCAGCGCCGCCACCCCGGCGCGCTGGATAAATGGGGCGACGCAGGTGTGTCCATTGGTCGCGAGGACGAGGAGCGGTTCCACCCAGGGGCGCGGCGCGACGATGTAGCCCAGCCGGTAGCCCGTCATGGCGTACGTCTTCGAGAAGCCGTCGACGATCAGCGTTTGCTCACGCGCGCCCTCGAAGGCCGCGAGCGTCGGGGCGAACGGGGCGTCGTAGACGAGGCGCGTGTAGATGTCGTCGGTGACGGCGGCCAGTCCGTGCCGCTCGACGAGGGCCGCCAGGCGCGCCATGGCCGGAGCGCCTAACGCCCCGCCCGTCGGGTTGTTGGGCGAGTTGAGCAGGATGGCGCGCGTGCGCGGGGTGATGCGCGCCTCGATGTCGTCCACGTCCGGGGCGTTGCGGCTGTCGACGCCGTACCCCACGGGGGTCGCCCCGGCAAAGCGCACGGCCGAGGGATAGATCGGAAAGCCCGGGTCGGGGACGAGCACCTCGCTCCCCGGCTCGGCGGTCGCGAGGATCGCGTAGAAGACTGCCGTCTTCGCGCTGGGCGTCACCAGCACCTGATCGGGGTGCGCGTGCACGCCGCGCGTGCGGAGGTCGTCGACGATGGCCGCGCGCAGCTCAGGAATCCCGTTGACCGCGACGTAGCGCGCATCGCCATCGCGTAGCGCCTGGATCGCGGCCTCCCCGACGTGCGCCGGGGCCGGGACGTCGGGGGCACCCAGTTCGAGGTGAATGACGTGCCGTCCGGTTCGCTCGAGCGCCTGCGCCCGGCGGAAGACGTCGAGGGCTCCCTCGCCCGAGAGGAGCTCGAGGCGTGTCGAGAGCAGGGGCGCAGGGGTGAGCGTCGGGAGCGTCACGGCGGGTGGCGTGGAGGAGCGGAGAACTTCCCTCGCTCGAACGGCAGGCGCCAGCCCTGTCCCGCCGAAGTGCGTCCCCGGACGACCGTTAGGCGACTTCCCGCTTGGCGCCCTGTCCGGTACGCCGCGACGTGTCGCAGGCTTCACTGCGGCGCTCGCTTGCGCCTCCCCCGACGCCGGAGTCGATCGCCGTCGCAGCTCGATCGTCCGCGCCGCCATCGCCGGCGGACTCCCGGATACGACAAAGCCCGCCGCTCGCGCGACGGGCCTTGCGTGGACTGATCCAGCTCCCGAGGAGGGACTCGAACCCCCGACATGGTGATTAACAGTCACCCGCTCTACCAACTGAGCTACTCGGGATCAGGCGGCGAAAAGTAGACGGGCCCCCAAGCCGGGTCAACCCGCCACGCTCACTCCGTAAAGGGCGAGGCAAATCCTTCCCAGTGCTGCGGTTACGCCGAACGTCGGCGCCGGGCAACCGGCCGTCGAGGGGCCGAAAGGCGCCCCCCGTCGTGTCTACATCCGCTTCAACTGGTCGATCAGCGACTGCCGGATGTCTCGCAACTCGCGCACGATCCGCACCTCGGGATTGGTGCGTGTGAGGAACGGGAGCGCCGTCTCGTTTCCGGTGAGCAGGAAGTCGCTGATGATGATCCGATACCATGTGTCGTCGCGCACGGGGCTGCCGCCGATCATGAGGACACCGCTCGAGTCGAAGGCGGCCCCCGACGCGTGCAGGAAACCGCCGCTCCCGGCGCTCTGGCGCCCGATCGTGAGCACCTGGCGCAGGAGCCGTCCGGTGAAGTCGGCGCGTACCGTGTTCCCCCCAAACGGGAGAATGCGGATGACGTCGTACTGGGTGAGCGGCCCCGGCGGGACGACGTCATCGATCCGAATCGACCCGCCGTTGAAGATGGCCACCTCGGCGTCGCTGGCCTCGGCGCGCATCCCGGCGAGGATCGCGTCGCTCAGCGCGCCGCTGCGCGTGCGCACGACCGTCTCGCGCCCATCGAGCGGGGCGCGTAGTGTGGCGACGAGCTGTTCTGGGGCGAACCCCTGGCTCCGGTAGCCGGCGAAAGCGGCGTCGATCCAGCGCTGCACCTCGACGTTGACGGCGCTGTCGGAGCGCATGGCGTCGGTGATGGGGATGAGCGTGCTGGTGATGCGAGGACGTGTGCCGCGCGCGGCGGGCTCGATTCGCACCACCGCGACGGTCCGCACGTTCGCGTCGCCCTTGATGATGGGGGTGAAGTTGGGGCCGCGTTGCAGGAGGTAGTTCTCGTGCTCGTGGCCGCCGAGGATCACGTCGATCGACGGGATCTCTTCCGCGACGCGCTGATCCTGCGCCACGCTCAGGTGGGTGAGCCCGATGAGGATGTCGACCGAATCCCGGATCATCGCGGCGTGCTGCCGCAGCGAAGCCAGCGGGTCGGTGTAGCGCACCCACGGCTGGGGGTTGGACGGGATGACGACGCCCACCAGCCCCACGCGCAGCGTCCGCCCGCCAGACGCAACGGAGACGATCGCATGCGGGAGGATCCCCGGGAATGGCCGCCCGGCGCTGTCGGTCACGTTGGAGGCGACGTACTTGAAGCGGGACTCGACGACGCGCGCACGAAAGGCACTCTCGCCGATGTCGAACTCGTGGTTGCCTAACGTGGTCCAGTCGAGCCCCGTGGCGTTGAGCACCGCGACCATCTGCTTCCCGGCCAGCCGTTCCCCGTTCACGCGGGCGGTGCCGAGCGCCGACGGCGAGTAGAGGTCGCCGCCCAGCGTGGTGAGGACGGGGCCCACGGAGTCGGCGAGGCGCTGGCGCAGGGCGGCGACGCGCGCGAGTCCGCCGGAGCGCCCCCCCTCCACCGGGGTGATCTCGTAGATGTCGTTGAAGTGGAGGACAGTGAGGTGTGGTGTGTCGTTCGCTGGTGGCGGGGGGGCCCCCACCGTTCCGCGCGCACCGGGCGTACAGGCGACCAGGAGGGTTGCGACGAACGGGGCGACGGCGACGGCAAGACGAGACATCACGACCTCAGGCTGTGCGAGTCGGAAGGGAAGCTAGCCGCGGCGTGCGGGAGCGTCATCGCCGAAAGCCCCGACGCCGGGCCCGCTTCCCCCACACGCATCACGCCCCCACGTTGCTACCCACGCGTCGTCCTGTCCCCAGCGTTCGCTGGGGCGTGTGTGCCGGCCCCAGCGTTCGCGGGGGCGTGCGTTCCGCCTACAGATCCTCTCATGCGTCCTCTCGCCATCATCACCGGTGCCAGTGAAGGGATCGGTCGAGATCTCGCCGATCTCTATGCCTCGGATGGGCACGACGTTCTGCTCGTGGCGCGCCGCGACGCAGCGCTGCGTGCGTTGGCCGCGGAGCTCGAACAACGTCATGGCATCACGGCCACGGTGGTCGCCGCCGACCTCGCGTCGCGCGCCGGGTGCGACGCCGTCGTGGCCGCGTGCGCGGGGCACGAGTCGCGGGTGGTCGCGCTGGTGAACAACGCGGGGCTCGGGGCGGTGGGATGGTTCCACGAGATCGCGTGGGAGCGCGAGCAGGTGCAACTCGACGTGAACGTCACGGCGCTCACCTACCTCACCTTTCGCGTGCTGCCGTGGCTGCGCCGGAACGGGCGGGGGCACATCATGCAGATGGCGTCGGTCGCGGGCTTTCAGCCGGGGCCGTTGTCGGCGGTCTACTACGCCAGCAAGGCGTTCGTGGTCTCGTTCAGCGAGGCGCTGCACAACGAGTCCATTGGGAGCGGGGTCACGGTGACGGCGGTCTGCCCCGGTCCAACGATCACGGGATTCCAGCGCGTCTCGGGCGTGGTGCCCGGGGCTCGCGCGGGGGGGGCGCCGCCGATGTCGTCGCGCGCGGTGGCGGAGCTGGCGTATCGCGGGACGCGCGCCGGGAAGCGGATCGTGTACACCGGCTTTCGCAATCGTGTGGCGTCGATGTTGGGCCGCTACATGCCGCGCAGCTGGTCGGCGGCGGTGGTGCGGCGCATCCAGCGCTCGCGGCTCGGCTAGTGTGAGGGGTGGACGGCGCGTGCGGTGCTGCGCGGTCCCGTCGATGGCCGAACTATCGCCGCGCCGCCGCGCCGCGCCTGGATGACGGGTTCGCCTGCGCCCGCGTATCCGACCCCAGCACCTCCTGCAGGAAGCGTCCGGTGTGCGACGCGGGGGTGGCCGCGACCTCCTCGGGGGTCCCCATCGCCACGATCGTCCCGCCGCCGTCGCCCCCCTCGGGGCCGACGTCGATGATCCAGTCGGCGAGCTTGATGACGTCGAGGTTGTGCTCGATCAGCAGTACGGTGTGCCCCGCCTCCACGAGCCGGTCGAGCACCTCGGCCAGCTTGCGCACGTCTTCCAGGTGCAACCCGGTCGTCGGCTCGTCCATGAGGTACAGCTTGCGCCCGGCGGCCTTGGCGGACAGGGTGAGTTCGCGCGCGATCTTCACGCGCTGGGCCTCGCCGCCCGACAGCGTGGTCGCCGGCTGGCCGAGGCGCAGGTAGCCGAGCCCCACCTGTTGCAGCTGCCAGAGGGCCTGGCCCAGCTTCTCCTCATACGGGAAGAAGCGGATCGCCTGGTCCACCGTGAGCTGCAAGACGTCGTGGATCGACTTCCCGAAGAGCGTGACCTCGAGGACCTCGGCCTTGAAGCGGCGGCCGGCACATTCGTCGCAGGGGACGAAGACGTCGGCCATGAAGACCATTTCCACCTCGAGGTAGCCGGCGCCTTCGCACTTCTCGCAACGTCCCCCCTTCACGTTGAAGGAGAAGGTCGAGGCCGTGTACTTGCGCTGCCTGGCGAGCGGGATCTGCGAGAAGATGCGGCGGATCTCATCGTAGGCCTTGATGTACGTCACCGGGTTGGAGCGCGGCGAACGCCCGATCGGCTCCTGGTCGATGAGGACGACGGCGTCCAGCGACTCGTAGCCGGTGAGCGTGTCGTAGGCGCCGACCTTCTCCCCGAGGTGCTGCTTGGCGCTGTGTTCCCCGGTGAGGCGGAACTCGAGGGCGCGATACAGCACGTCGTGGATGAGGGTGCTCTTGCCCGAGCCCGAGACGCCGGTGACGGCGGTGAGCGTGCCTAACGGGATCTTCACGTCGACGCCGCGCAAGTTGTGCTCGCGGGCGCCGGTGAGGGTGAGCCACCGTGGCCCGGTACGCCGCCGCTGGTCGGGGAGGGGGATCGTGCGCGCCCCGGTGAGGTACTGTCCGGTGAGCGGTGAATCGGCCGCCTCGGACACCGGCCCGTCGAAGACGACGTGTCCCCCCTGTTCGCCCGACGCCGGCCCGAGCTCGATCATGTGATCGGCGGCGCGGATCGCCGCGAGGTCGTGCTCGACGATCAGCACCGTGTTGCCGCGGTCGCGCAGGCGCGCGAGCAGGGCGAGGAGTCGATCCAGGTCGCGCGAGTGCAGCCCGATCGACGGCTCGTCGAGCACGTACAACGTGTCGACCAGCGACGAGCCTAACGCGTTGGAGAGCGAGATGCGTTGCGCCTCGCCGCCGGAGAGCGTGCGCGTGGCCCGGTGCAGCGAGAGATACGTGAGTCCCACGTCGCAGAGAAAGCGCACGCGGTCGCGCGCCTCGCGCAGGATGTGGTCCGCCACCTCCTGTTCGAACGGCGACAGGGCGAGTCCGTCGAGCCAGGCGCGCAGCTGGTCGATGGACAGCGCCGACACGTCGGCGATCGTGAGGCCGGCCACGCGCACGTTGAGCGCGTCGGTCTGCAACTTGGTCCCGCGGCAGGTGCCGCACTCCTTGGCCGACTGGTACTGCCGCAGGAAGACGCGGATGTACTGCTTGTAACGCTTCTCCTCGAGGTCGACCAGGAAGGGGAAGATCCCCTTGTAGCCGCGTCCGCTGTGATGCAGGAGGCGGTGGCGCACGTCGGCGGCGAGCGCGAGCCACGGGACGCTCGTGTCGATCCCCTCCTTCTTGCAGTACTCGGCCAGCGCCCGGCGCTTGTTCTCGTACCGGGGCTTGGTCCACGGATCGATGGCCCCGTCGCGCACCGACCGCTCGACGTTAGGCACGATCAACGACTCGTCATACTCGAGCACGGCACCAAAGCCGTTGCACGTGGAACAGGCGCCGCGCGGGTTGTTGAAGCTGAAGAGCTGCGGCGACGGGGCCGGGGCACGCGTGCCATCATTCGGGCACTCGAAGCGCTCGGTGAAACGCAGAAGACGGGAAGACGGGAAGACGGGAAGACGGGACAACGCGCTGCTCGGCCCTTTCTCGTCTTCTCGTCTTCTCGTCTTCTCGTCTTCCTGCAAGATGACCGCACAGTCGCCCTCCCCCTCGCGAAACGCCGTGGACACCGCCTCCGCGATGCGCCCCCGCAGCTCCGCTGTCGCCGAAAGACGGTCGACCACCACCACCAGCTCGCCGACCTTGGTCAGGTCCAGCTTCTCCGCCGCGAAATCGTCGACGTGCAGCGTGCGGCCGTCGGCCACCACGCGCAGGAAGCCCTGCGCGCGCAGGTTCTCGACCACCACGGCGTGCGTCACCTTCGACGACAGGCGCAACGGAAAGCCCACCTGCATGCGCGACCCTTCAGGGAGCGCGAGCAGGCGGTCCGTGACCGACTCCACCGTGTCGGGAGTCATCTCGCGCCCGCACAGCGGACAGTACGTGTGCCCCACGCGCGCCCACAGGAGGCGCAGGTAGTCGTAGATCTCCGTCGCCGTCCCCACGGTCGAGCGCGACGACTTGGTCGGGTTCTTCTGCTCGATCGCCACCGCTGGGGAGATCCCCTCGATCGAGTCGACGTCGGGCTTCTCCATGCGCTCGAGGAACTGCCGCGCATATGACGACAGCGACTCCACGTAGCGCCGCTGCCCCTCGGCGTAGATCGTGTCGAAGGCGAGCGACGACTTGCCCGAACCCGACGGGCCGGTGACGACGGTGATCGCGCGGCGCGGGATGGCCACGTCGATCCCCTTGAGGTTGTGCTGCCGGGCGCCCCGGACGAGAATCGCGTCCTTCACAGGGGGAAAAGCTAATCGCCGCCCCCCGCTGCCGGGCGTCGGTCGCTCCGGCTACCGTTCGCGGGAGATGCCGCCCACCCCCCCAGACTCGAGCGAGGAAGACGTCCTCGGCAAGGCGTATGACGCGCGCCTCGCCCGGCGACTCCTGCGCTACGCCTGGCCGTACCGCGCCCTCATCGCCTCGTCGCTCGCCCTGCTGGTGATCGACGGCGCGTTGCAGCTGGTGGGCCCCCTGCTCACGCGACGGGTGATCGATGTCGCCATCCCCGCAGGCGACGCCACCGCGATCCTCCACGCCGCCCTCCTCTTCGGCGGCACCCTGCTCGCGCAGTTCGGCTGCACGTACGGCGAAACCGTCCTGACCGCGCGCCTGGGCCAGCGCGTCATGCACGACCTCCGCACGCAGCTCTTCGCCCACCTCCAGCGACTCCCCGTCGCCTACTTCGACCGCAACCCCGTCGGGCGTCTCGTCACCCGCGTGACCTCCGACGTAGAGTCGCTGAACGAGCTGTTTACCTCCGGGGTCGTCGCCGGACTCGGCGACGTCTTCACGCTCCTGGCCATCAGCATCCTGATGCTCGTGGTCGACTGGCGGCTCGCCCTCGCCGCCTTCGCCGTCATCCCGCTGGTCGTGATCGCGTCGAACGTCTTTCGGGTGCGCGTGCGCGAGGCGTATCGCGCCATTCGCACCCGGATCGCGCGCATCAACGCCTTCCTGCAGGAACGGCTCTCGGGGGTGCGCGTGGTGCAGCTGTTCGGACGAGAGGGCGACGAGGCGAGGCGTTTCGACGCGCTCAACAAGGACCACCTCGATGCGCACCTCACCTCGATCACGATCTATGCGCTGTACTTCCCGATCATCGAGCTCCTGACGACGATCGCGATCGCCGCCATCCTCGTCGCGGGCGCCGCGCGCGTCGACCTGGCGACGCTCTCGGTCGGGACGGTGGCTGCCTTCCTGCAACTCGTCCGGCGCTTCTTCGAGCCGCTGCAGGACCTCTCCGACAAGTACAACACGCTGCAGCAGGCGATGGCGGCGAGCGAGCGGATCTTCGCGCTCCTGGACGAAGAATCGGACGTGCGACGAGCGACGGGAGACGCGAGTGCCAGCGCGCTTGGCGCGTCGGCCAACGGGCGGGCACTGCCGGCGCAGGCGACCGACTCATCCCGCGCCAGCACAACGCCCGGCGACGCCGCGGCTCAGTCCGATCCCCGTCTTCGATCCCCCGTCTCGATCGAGTTCCGCCACGTCTGGTTCGCCTACGCCGCGCCGCATGCCGCCGCCGGCGACACCGCCGAGCGCCCGCCGGAGTGGGTGCTGCGGGACGTCAACTTCGTCGCACGTCCTGGGCGCACTCTCGCCATCGTCGGGCACACGGGGGCGGGAAAGACGACGATCATCAACCTCCTGCTCGGCTTCTATCAGCCGCAGCGCGGCGAGATCCTGATCAACGGGATCGACCAGCGCGATCTCCCCGTGGCCGACGTGCGGCGCCTGATCGGCTACGTGCAGCAGGACATCTTCCTGTTCGCGGGCGACATCGCCTCCAACATCCGGCTGTCGACGCCGCTCACCGATGCGCAGGTGCGCGACGCGGCGACACGTGTGGGGGCCGATCGGCTGGTGCAGCGACTCCCCGGTGGGTATGGCTACGCGCTCGGCGAACGCGGGAGTTCGGTGAGTGTGGGGGAGCGACAGCTCCTGTCGTTCGCGCGCGCGATCGCGGCCGATCCCGCCGTCCTCGTGCTCGACGAAGCGACCAGTGCCGTGGACAGCGAGATCGAGGGGGAGATCCAACGAGCGTTGGCTGAACTGATGCGCGGGCGCACGACGATCGCCATCGCGCACCGCCTCAGCACCATTCGCGATGCGGACGAGATTCTGGTCATGCACCATGGCGAAGTGCGCGAGCGCGGGACGCACCGCGAGTTGCAGGAGATGGGGGGATTGTATGAGCGGCTGACACGTCTTCAGACCGGTGTCGTGAGGGGCGCATGACCAAGTGGCGCCTGAGCTTGCGGCCCCAGCGGTGCGCGGGGTAGTTTCCGCCCCTTGGCCCGGGCATGTCCCCTGCAGGATCGTGTTGTCACGTCCCGTCGTCGTTCCCGATTTCAACCGAACGCATGCCCTATCTCCAGCACCAAGACGCGCACTTTCCGCTCGCTCAGGGCGAGACGCGCGTGGGGAGGGGAGTCGGGGCCGATGTGTGCGTCCCTCCCGGTGCTGAACCCGGCGATGTCGCTGATGCCGCGCTCGTGGCCGTGGTGATAGCCCCGGATGGCGCGGCATCGCTGCGTGTGGTGCAGGGCGATGCCGGCGTCTTCGTGAACGGCGTCCCCGTGGGACGCGAGCCCGCCCCGCTGCTGCACGGCGACCGCGTGGCGATCGACGGGTGCGAGCTGCGCTTCGCGGACGAGCAGCAGGGGGGAGTGACGCTGGAGGTCCCCACGCAGGGCGATGTGCGCGTGGCGACGCCGAGTGCGGGGATTGGTGAGGCGCGCTCCCGCGGACGCCTCGTCTCGCTCACCGATGGTCGCGAGTACGCCGTCCCGCCGGAGGGGCTGACGCTCGGGCGTGATGCAGGGTGCGACGTCGTCGTGGCCGCCGCCAACGTGTCGCGCCGGCACGCGCGCATCACGCCGGGGCCCGGAGGCTACGAGTTGGTCGACTCCAGCACCAACGGCGTCCTGGTCAACGGGGCGCGCGTGCAGGGGGCCTTGGGGTTGGCGCGCGGCGACACGGTGCGTATCGGCAACGACGAGTTCCGCTTCTACGCCGACGCAGAGCCGCCGGTCCCACCCCGGTCGCTCCTCGACGTCCCGTCGCTGCAGGCGACGGCGGCGATTCCGGCGATCAAGCGCCCGGTCGTCGCCCCCACACCGCCGGCGACACCGTCCGCGCCATCGCCGTCGCGTACCCCGGATCTCTCGCTGATGCCGGGAGTGGGGCCGGTCGCGCCGCGCACCCCTGCGTCGGACGCCGCCCCCGTGGGTGGGGCCCCGGCGCTGCACGAGGCGTCGTCCGCGGCCTCGCGCCGCAAGGGGACGCTGGCGGTGCTCGAGATCCTCAACGAGGGGCCGGAGAAGGGGAAACGCTTCGAGTTGATCGCCCCGCTGTCGCACGTCGGGCGGGGCGATCACAACGATGTGGCCATCCGTGACGAGAGCGTCTCCGAGTCGCACGCGAAGATCCAGCGACGCGAGGACGCCTGGTACATTGTGGACATGGATTCCACCAACGGCACCTACGTCGCCGGGAGCCGCGTGTATGGCGAGGCGAAGGTGTCGAGCGGGGGCGACGTGCGGTTCGGCGGCGTGAAGATGCTCTTTCGCACGATGGGTGGGGGACAGCGGGCCACAGGGGAGACGCGGGTGATCGTGGGGGTGCGTGGGCCGGACCCCAAGCGCGCGGAGCAGCGGCTCAAGGAACTTGCGCGTGGCGTGGAAACGGACGATGCTCCGCCCGCGCCGAAAGGGGCGCCTGTCTGGTTGTGGTTGGCACTCGTGGCGCTCGGCGCCTTCTTTCTCTACCTCGTCCTCCAGGGTCGCTAGTGGAGCTGACCGTTGCCGCCCGCAGCGATGTGGGCATGATTCGCTCAGGAAACGAAGACGCGTTCTTCGCGCATGCCACCCGGGAGCGCGGCGTCTTCATTGTCGCTGACGGCATGGGAGGGCACGCCGCGGGCGAAGTGGCCAGTGAGATGGCGGTGCAGATCGTCTCGCGCGAGCTGCACGAGTTGAACGACGTGTATGGTGAAGCGGCGCGCCTGCGGGTCGCCGAGTCGCTGCGCATCGCCAACCGGGCCATCTACGATCGCACGATCCAGGAGTCCGACAAGCAAGGGATGGGGACGACCGCCTCGGTCCTGGTGATGTCGGGGGCGCGCTACCTCATCGGCCAGGTGGGCGACTCCCGCGTGTACCTGCTGCGCGACGGCGCCCTGCGCCAGCTCACCAAGGACCACTCCTACGTGCAGGAGCAGGTCGACGCCGGCTTCCTCACCCCCGAGCAAGCGCGCTACCACCCCTACAGCAACGTCATCACCCGCTGCGTGGGGGCGAGCGACGTGGTGGAGCCCGACACGTACTCCGGCGAACTCAAGGTGGGCGACGTCTTCCTCGTCGCCTCCGACGGGCTCACCGGGATGGTCGACGACCGCCGGCTGCAACAGCTCCTCCTCTCGCGGGCCTCGGCCGGGCGCGTCGTCGACGCGCTGATTGCCGAGGCCAACTACCGCGGCGGGTTGGACAACATCACGGCGATCGTGGTGCAGGTCCTCCAGATCGATTCCCCCAACGCGGACGCCCCCACGCAGGAAGGGCCGGCGTTCGGCGCGTAGGACCGCGTGACGGACGCGGGGGACGAACACGTTCAGGCGCCGGGCGAGGACGAGCGTCAGCCGGAATCGGTCGCGTCGATTTCGGCGCTGTACCTGGGGAACATCCTCTACGCGCTGGAAGCGTGCGCGTTAGGCATGGACCAGCAGGGGCAGGGCGATCATGCGGCGTTCTACCGCGGGATTGCGCGCAAGCTGGCCGAGGCGCGGGGGCGCGAGAAGGCGTAGACGGGAGGGCGGCCTCGTGCCAGATTCGGGTGGTCACGCACCGCCCGTGTCCCCCCGCCCCGACGACGATGCACCTCCTGCGCGCTGCACTCGTAGCTTCCCTGATCGTCGCCCCGCTCGGGCGCCCCGCACATGCGCAGGTGTCGCCTGAGCGGGCCCGCGTCCTCGCCGTCGCCGATTCGGCGCTGGCCCTGATCAGCAAGAGCGACATGGTGGGCTTCACGGACCTCATGATCCCCGAGGCCGTCATGTTCCCGACCGTCACGCGCGACGGCGCCTCGGTGTATCGCGTGCGCACGCGTGCCGAGCAGCGCAGCGCGCCGACGACGGCCAAGCTTGCCGAACGGGGGTGGAACGCCGAGGTGAAGATCCAGGGACCGATCGCCATGGTCTGGTATCCGTACGACTTCTATCTCGACGGGAAGTGGTCGCACTGCGGGGTGGACGTCTTCACGCTCGTCCAGACGAATGGGACGTGGCGCATCGCGTCGATGGCGTGGACCGCTGAACAACCGCCCGCGTGCAGCAAGCATCCGGCGGGGCCGCCGACGCAGTAGGGGCGAGGCGAGCAGGGGGGGCCTATCGCGCTGCGCCCCGCACGAAGCCCTTCGTGAAGACCATCAGGACCCCGGACGATGATCCGGTCCCGAACAAGACACCGGCCTCACTCGCGCGAATCAGGACGACGTGACTGACCTGTTCGGGAGGCGCCATGTCGAGGGCCTGCTGCGGATCCTGCATCCGCATGCCGTCGACGAACACGAGCATGCAGCCCCCCGTACGCATCCACGCGATGCAGCGAGCGCTGGTTCGCCCGTCGATGCTGCGGGGGAGGTAACCCACGGGGCTCAACGACTGCACGAGATCCACGTAGTCGCGGGCGCCGCCGCGCACGGCGTCGATCTCCGACGGCGTGAGGATCTTCGCTCCCATCGCCTTGAGGTTCATCCCCAGGAAGGAGCGGTCGAGAATCGCATCGCGCTCGGCGCGCACCACCACTGGTGACAGCGTGATTGGCACTCGCACGACGCGCAGCGTCACCTCAACCGTGTCGTTCGCCGCGAGCGGAATCCACGGCGACGTGAGGCGCTTGAAGCCGATCGCGCGCAGGTCCAGCGCGTAGAAGCCGCCTCCGCGACCGGTGAAGACAAAGCGCCCGCGCTCGGAAGTTCGCGCGGCCCCGAGGAAGTTGGCCGCCGAGTCGACGAGGGTGACGAGGAGGTCGGGGAGCGGGTCGCGCGTGACCGAATCGACCGCGATGCCGCGTATGACCTGGGCCGCCGCCGGGCGAGTCGCAACCAAGAGCGCACCGACCAGCGCGAGGCCGACGATCGCGGCACGGCGAAGATCTGTGAACGGCATCGGTCGCCGGCCGGCCGCTGACACGCTGGCGCCCGCGCGCGCTGCGCCTCGGTAGTCGCGTCTCCCGTCTGGAGTCATCCCGCCCGCGCCACGGCCAGCACCCGCTCGGCGGTGAGCTCGACCGGTCGTGCCACAAAGACCCGCAGCCACCGCGCCGATCGGTAGAGTTGCTGCGACATCTGCGGGAGGTGGATTGCCCCCTTGAGCCCCGCGCTCGTCAGCTGCGTCACCTCGCCCGTCCGGCGTACCACCGGGATGTCCAGCCCCAGCATCTGCGTCTTCTCGGGGTAATCGAGTAGGAGCTCCCCAGGCGCCAGCCCGCATTCCATCGCCAGCGCGTTCTCCACCTCGACCGCGCGGGCCCGATCGGCGGCCATCCACTCGCCCACATCCTCCTCCAGCTCCGCGGCCGGGCACTCGAAGGCGCGCTTGAACAGGCGCCTGTTGCGCAAGGCGTCGAGCATGGGCGACGGGGCACGCTGCTCGAGCGTGTGCAACAACGCTTCGTCGGTCAGGCGCGCCAGCTCGCGCACGTCGAGCGCGGCGGTGGCCAGCGCTTCGTCGACCAGGCGCTTGTACATCGCCGTCGCGCTGCGCACGGCGTGGTGCCAGTACACGTTGCGATACATCTGGTACTTGGCGAAGAGCAGCGACTCCAGCGCCGAAAGCCCCTTCTCGAGCACCCCGATGCGCAGCGCCCCGGTCTGCGGGTCGGCCACGACGGTGAGCGAGTTGATGAGGCGGTCGGCGTCGATCGTCCCATAGGGGACGCCGCACATCAGCGTGTCGCGCTTGAGGTACTCGATCTTGTCGAGGTCGAGCGACCCCGACACGAGCCCCTGCAGCGGCGAGGTGGACGTCCCGCGAATCATCGCCAAGACCCGCTCCGGTGCGTCAGGCGCGATCTCGGCGAGCACGTCGCCTACTTCGCCGGTCGTGATGAGCGGGCGGGCGACCTCCTCATGGTGCGGGGCTCCAATCTCCTCGAGGGCGTGGGAGAAAGGATAGTGCCCCACGTCG
>ERZ795044.1338-NODE-1338-length-22420-cov-5.861704_pt1 | contig 22420 bp, 2 predicted proteins | sample MGYA00375128_ERZ795044 | MGnify/ENA primary metagenome ERZ795044 (study PRJEB30173, sample SAMN05720213) | anaerobic digester metagenome | isolation source: active sludge of municipal wastewater-treating anaerobic digesters | place: USA | collected 2014-12-22 ... | reverse complement strand
GCTCCTCTTTAGCGCGGAAGAGTATGACGCATTGAGAGAGGACTATCTGAGCCGTCCCAGGATGGAGCGTGCGGTTGACTCTTTGCATACGCTAAGTCCGAAAGCGGAAGGGTCCAATCCCGGCGGTGTTGTGACGTATGAAGGAGACCGGTGGTACGCGAAGACGTCCCAACGGGATGAAGGACAGGTCCGGTTGGAATGGATGGCGGATGAAATTTACCGCCGGCTGGGAATTCCGACTCCGGAAACCCGAATGGTCCGTGCCAGGGGACTGCCGCTTCTGCGTTTGGCCCGGTGGGTTGATGCGGAAACGGGAAAAGGGGATATTACGGGAAGATTTGTCGCCGATGTTTTACTGGCAAACGGGGATATCAGTGAAAATGCGGGCAATTACATGCTTTCGGATTGGGGACAGACGTTCGGACCGGATAACGGCGGTACTTTCTTTTTCAGGGCACAGGGAAAGCGGAAAGGTTCGGACAATACGCTGGAATATCGGGGCAATCCCGAAAATGTTGAAGCGTCGATAAAGCTTTTGGAGTCCAGATATTTTCCTTCGGGGATAGACGAAGAAGCAAGGGCGGGAATTTTTCGCCAGATTTCGGTCATCGCCGAGTATCTGACGGATGAGGTGATTGACGGTTTGGTTGATGCTTCCGGTTATGACAGCAGAATTCCCGGTGAAAGCGATGAGGATTTGAAGCAAATTCTGAAAAAGAGGCGGGATAATCTTTTCCGCCATTATGGCTACGTCGTGACGCCGGGATTTTCGTTAAGTATTCCCGTCGAGTTGATGACGGGACTTAGGGATCCCGTCCTTCGGGGGAATTCTTTTGATGCTTTGATGGGACGGTACATCCCCCAGTGGCGAAGAATTATAGGGAAAAAACAACACGACGGGCAGTTCCTTTCCGGGCACACACAGGCGGCTTTTGCCCGGCTGAGGGGAGGTGAGGCGCGAGAGGGTGTCGAAGTGCCTCCTCTTCCCGAATTTCAGGCGCTGAGCGATGCCGCAAGTTCTCCGGAGATTTTGTCTGAGAGAGACGAGGCTTTGATTGCGATGGGCCTTCATGATTTGGGAAAACCCGTGGGAGATGTGAGCGTGGAGAGGGATTATGAGCATGCGATTCCTTCCAGCTATCTTGCGAATGAAATTCTGACTAATTCCGGCTGGCATCTGCCGCACGATACCATTGACGAAATTGTTTGGGTTGTCCGCCATCACGGCACGGTGACGGACAGCATTCGTCCGGACGATCATCCTGACGCGGATGAACGGACTGTCGCAAGAGATCTTCTGGAAACCCTTCCTAAACATTTTACCCTGGATCAAGTCAGGCATCGATTGGCTGTCCTCAAGGCAGTCAATAAAGCGGACACATTGGCCGTTAAAGCCGATGCGTTTGAATTTCGGGATAGCCGGGGAAAATCTGTGTCGCAGAAGTTTGACGACATTTTTGCCCTGATGGAGGCAGGGCCGCTTTGGGATGAAGTCCGTTCTTCAAGCGGAGCATTGAGCGTCAATGCCAGCTCTTTGGGGATGAGAGATGTTGTCAATGAGGCGATTCATCTGGAAGATGAAGGTTCCGAAACAACCCGCCCGACGGGGTCGTCGCTGGGGCGAGAGTTGAATTTGTCGGATGAGACGGGAATTGTCGGCTCGAAATATCTGGAGGAAATGTACAGTGCGGCCGGGTTTGAGCCGGTTTTGGCGGGAGAATCTGCTCCGGATATCAGCGAAGCGCTTAAAGCGGAGGCAAGGAGACTTGGTGAGGAGATTCGAGCATCGGGAATTCCGGAGAGCGAAGCTCAAGCGCGGGAGCTTGAGAGTACTCTGGAAACCTTGCTCGGCCTTTCGGACGAGTCGGTTTATGAAATTATCGGCAGAAAAAAAGAGATTGCGGAACACCGTCCGGTTACGCTGGCAAAATTAAAAGAGACAGCGAATTTTCTCGCGGAAACTTTATTTGCCACTCAAAAACTGAATGGAACAAAAGCCGTCTATCTGGCACGGGACGGAGGGATCCTTTATTTCGTGCAGGATGCTATACAAAGGCTCTATCCGGATCGGGGAAAAGAAGGGACCCTTTACTACGCAAGCCGTGTGAGTTTGGGGGAGACGGTGAGGGATATTGTCTACGGATTGATGGAAATCGAGGAACGGTCAAAGGTTTATACAAGGCTTTTCGAGGAAGAGAGATATGATGAGGGGGAATTCTTCCGAAACTTCAGGATGATTTACAACGGAGATCTTGACCGACTGGAGGGAAATCCTTCTCTGGTGGCTAGTTTAAAGGAGCAATGTGGGGCCGAGGCACTTGCGGTATTTCGAAAGGCCGTCGATCAGGTCCGGGATCAGTTGGTTGCAATGGGGATCCCGGGGAAAACTCGGGTGACTTTTGTGGATACCGGGTATATGGGCACGATGCCGATGTTTATGAGGGGTGTGATGAGCGTGTTTCCGGAAACCTTTCGGGAGACCGTGACGGATGATGTGCTGCTCCGTTCGAATTTTGATGTCGAGAGGAGAACTTTTGAATGGGGAGGAGAAGATCAAAAGGCCGAGGCTTTGGAGGTCATTGAGTCGGCGATGAATCAGCCTTTCGAGATGGATAAGGGCACGGGGGAGGTCCGGCTGACATCTCCGGCCAATCGTCTTCGAATGTATTTTGAAAGATTGCTGATGATTCAGGCGGTGCTGAAAGTTTCAGAGGCGATGAAGAGGGGCGATTTTCACCCTCAAATTCCTTCCGAAAGCGTTAGCGTTGCAGAGGCCGAACAGAATCAGCCGATGCACCAAACGGCCGAATCGGTTGACAGCATGGATTCGCTCATTGAATTTATGTCGAATTATTTAAGAATGTCAGGAGTCGATTTGAGCGGTTATGAGGAAAGTTTAGGAGACTTTGTCCGTACGGAATTGGGGAGGTGGTTTGATGAAACGCCGCGGATGGAAAGAGCCTATGCGCTGGAGAAAATTCTTCCTTTTATCATTCGATCGCAGGTTTTCGGAACGTCCCTCGAAGAAAGAGGGCTTGAAAGCCTGATTCCTTTTGTTTCCCCGGAGCTTGGGAGGGAAATACGGGAATGGAGTGATAACATCCGGCTTCGGATTAATGCGGGTAGCGGGGGATTGAAGAATTTTCTGGATTATTATTTCGAAGAATATCGCAAAGGGAAGAGAGTCTTGCAGGGGCCTACGCTTGTTTCGATGACTTCTTTTGAAGTTCCAAAGGTTGAGTTTACCGAGGAGGGGTTGCTTCAGCTAAAACCTTTTGCCGGGGACTTCAAGCCGTTGGAGCCTTTACCCTTAAGAGATTTACCCCTCTTTCAGCCGATTCCGCTGATTCCTGTTCAATCGCAAGATGATATGGAAACCGCCCAGTCTTTGGGTGCGAGGCAGGAAGAAGCTGAAAGCTTCAGGCTCTTGCCGGAAGCGTTTGACGCGCTCATGGAACAATATCCTGAGCCTTGGACTTGGTCGCAGGGAACGCCTTCGGAGCAGGATCTTCGCGCGATCAAAAGCTTTTTGGGAGATATTTACGTGCAAGTGCAGGCGGTCCGGTCTGCGCGGGGCAAGAAGAATTTCGTCTGGGGGATGAAAGATGTGCTTCAGACGGTTGACAAGGTCGCGGATTTGCTGAGAAGACTGCCTTATCTGGCTGATGTGAATTCTAAGGACGGAGAAGATTTGCTGACCGGCGTTGTGAGCGGGATTGAGGAAGAAGCGAGAATCGGGATTCTCCGGTTTTTCCGGGATTCCGGAACGGACATGGGTTTTGCGGAAGTAGGGGAGCTGCTCAGGGGCCTTTCCCGGGCGAAAGTCGAGCGGGAGGCGAAAATCCTTGCGGGCATTAATCGTTGGGGGCGGCCCCGCAAAATGGCTCAGGTGTATTTGAGAGATCGTATGATCGATGGAATGGATCCTACTGCCGGGGGATTCCAAATGACTCCATATCTGCGGGTGCTCGGAAAAATTCCCGGTTTGAGGAGGATTGTCCTGCGGAATGGTGTGGTTGAGAAAATCAGCCGGATGGCCGGCATTGCGGCTTATGATGTGAAGACGAGATCGGTTTTTTGGGATTCGTTAAATTTATTTACCGCGTTGGGATTCGTCCCGATTTTCTCTCTGTTCCGAACGTTAAGAATTCTCTACGAAACCTTCGGCATGAGGGAAGCAATTTATTCTTACGGGCTTCTTGCTTTGCTTGGGTATGCGGCGTATCGCGTTTATTCGATAATAAGAGATCAGACGATACCGGATTTCCTTTCAAAATTATTTATACGGGACATGTTTGCCGCCGGGGTCGCGATTGGCGGATCACGGGTGGGGGTGAGGCTGCCTCTTTCGTTTCTCGGAACGCTGAATTGGTCTGAGAAAGCCAGGACCCGAAGGCATGAATCGGCGCATCGGACTTATTCGGCGGAAGGAGGGGTTTATCATTCGGTTAATGACTTTCTGCTGGATGAATTGAATGCCCGGGCCGCGGAATTTGAATATTTCAGGAAGGATAGTCCGGAAATTTGGAAGCTGTGGGAAAGTGAGAGGGCCGCGGTCGATGACTATTTGGACTATTATGGGAAGCGTAATTTGAGTCATAAGCTTGAGATCGGAGTGAACCGGGCGAAGTTCGAAGAGGAATGGCGTGCTTCCCTTGACATCATCAAGCGCCTTGCTGTCCTGGGGATTGTCAGAGGGGATGAATTGAAAGAACTTCTGACTGAGATCGGAAGGACGGCAGGCGGAATCGGGGATCTGACGGAGTTTTTCCGGGTTTTACTTAACCCTGAAATTTCTCAAGACGAACTGGAAAACACAAGACAGCAAGCCGGGAAAATTCTCGGCCGGGCGGAAGAGCGCAGACAACGGGTGGATGCCTTTCGGGCCGAATGGCTCGGGACAAGCGAGGGAGTGAAAAGTACCGTATCGTTACCGTCAGCCCGGGAACGGGCGCCTCCCGCCGATGTTTTTTGGGAAAATTTGCTCTCGCCTGTCAATATGAGGAAAGTCATGACTTCAGTTGTGCTGGGAGTGACTTTACTGTTTAATTTTTATCCCCGAAGCGCAAGTGTTTCTACGGCGCAATCCAATCTGACCTCATCAGATGGAGCAGTCGAATTGGTTTCCAATAAACCGTCCGGCATTATTTCGACGATTCAGCATGTCCAACCTCAGGGATCGGGTAGTTCTCTCGGGATGTCCGCGGCCCCAGAAACCGAGAAACTTACGGCGGCTTCATCGCTGGGGGCGAGTGATGAAACGATTGCGAATCAGATCCGCGCCGCGCGGGCGGGCCGGAGCGTGAGTGAGGCGTTGGATGACGCTTATGCGACGGGTAAGAGTACGGCTCGGCAGTATTTGGCCGAGGCGATGGAGCAGATGCGAGTTCACGACGGGGAGATGGCGGTCGGCGCGGTTTATGAGATGGAATCGCTTCCTACGGGAGAGAGGGTTTTTTATTTGGACTGCCGGATCGGAGAAGGGACGGATTCCCTGCCCCTCGCGAATATTATCGTAATCACCGACGGCGAGGGACGAGTTTCGAGAATTCTTGTCAATGATGTGTCGAAAGCGAGAAGTTATGCGGAAGGGGCCGGAGCCGCGCAGCCGGATCCGCAGGAAGCGGTATTTGTTGATGTTGATGCGAATTTGATCGAAGAAGGGGATCTGCGGGATTTTGCCGGGGGTTTTTCGAGAAGGCTTCAGGAAAGACTCCGGGGACAGGCGAATAAGAGGAGAGCCGGCCCGGAGGCGATGAAATCTTCGCAGGGGGTTTTGGGTTTTCTCGCTCAGAAAACCAAGAAACAGAATCCGAAATTAGCCAGGGATTTGCATTGGCAATTGCTTTATTCTCCTTCCCGCGAGGAGATCGAAGGTCTTCTGGCTCAACCCGGCGGGGATGCAGTTAGCCGAATGCTTGCGCTTCCGGATGCGGCCGGGGTATCGCTTGATTCTCGTCTTGTTTTGGTGCGGGCCAGACACTGGGTGGAACCGGCGGGGGGGATTTACCTGCAGGGAGACCGTTCGATTTTTCTTGAATCTGTGGAGCCTTTAAAATGGAACCTTTCCACTTTCGCCCATGAACTCTACCACCATGTCCATCATAACTGGGAGGCGCTGGACCGGTATCAGAATGATTTGAAGGAACGGGGGATTTCTGCGGAACCTTCGGTAAATTGGGAAAATGCGGCTCGAAGGTTGGACTCTCTTCGCCGTTATTTTTCCCAATTGCATCCCAATCTTGCGGGATTGGTCACTGCCATCCATTCTGCTCCGCTTTATCGCGCATCGGCGGCTTTGATTGAAACTCAACGATTAGCGGGGGCGGGAAGCGGTTGGATGGATTCGGCCGCGGATGAACCGGTGGCGTATCTTCTGGGGGCGGTTATCGGGCAGATGAAAGATGCGGATGGGAATGTAATTACCCATTTTAGTACCAGAGTTACGGATTCGGATGTTGCGATGCTGGTAGAACTGGGCATGCTTCCGGAAGATTTTCCCCGGGACGGATATCAATCTCCTGATCCGGGCGATGCGAAAACGCTGAATGATGTTTTTGAAGCCATGGGGATTAATCCTTTGGCATGGATGAGAGAGGCTTTTAAATGGATGGGGAGCGCGAACGATGGGAGAGGGACTCAGCTTTTGGGCGATGATTTTTCTGGGGTTATGGAGTCTTTATTTGAAGAAGATTTGAAGAGGGCTCTTCTTTTCGGCAGAATAGGCAAACAAATTCCCAACGGTGATCTTCTCTCGCCCAGCGGTTTTGATTTGCTTGAGGAAAGTATAAAACCAATGCAGCCATTGGAAGACATCGGTCCTCAGACTCTTCAGGATTTTTGGAAGGAGAGCCGGGACATCGAAGAATCTTCAGTCATTCCCGAATCTCCCGATTTTAGTGCGACGGGGTTGGATGCGTATGATGTCGACATGAGTCGGTACGGAGGGCTCCCGAATGAGAAAATACTCTCCGAACTTTCAAATCTGCAGAATGAACTTCATCCCGACATCATTAGCGCTTTAATTTCCGGCGCTGCGTTTTGGATTTGGCTTGAGACGCATCTTCCGTTTCTTTTTCGTTTAATTTCCCGCTCTACGTTGCTGTCTCGGGCAATTCACGCGATTGTGAACCTGATTATGAAAATGTTTTTCGGTGAAACGGGCGGCAGACTTTCTCGAGGGGCTCTGTCCTCACCGGGCGGGGAGAAAAATGTCAATGCCTCTTCGCTGGGGAATGAAGGCGCAAGTGAAAGTGTGGCGGCAATGCGCGCTCTGCTGGCCGGGTTGAATGCGGATTATAGCGAAGAACAGCTCGAAGCTTTCCGGAGGGGCTGGGAGTCCGCGAAAGAGTCGAATTATTCACTTGTGGCCGCGAAAAAGGTTTTGCCTCCCGCACAATTTTTTGTTTTTGAAAGACTTTCTTGGAACCCCGGTAAGGCATTGAAACAGATTTTGGCGGAACGGGGAACCCCGTCGGATGATTTGTTTTTTGAAATGGCTTTACGCGCGAGATATGTGGAGATTGAGGGATTAGAGAATCGCGGATTTGTGGGAGGGGTCATTGCTTTACCGACTGAGGATTATGATTTGAGGTTTAATTCGGAGGGCGGGCGAAAATCCGGAGGGGTTGAATTTAAGGCGGGGAAGTTTCGGGTTCCTGTTATTAGTGCGGATAAGGATACTATGGATGTGGTGACGGGAAATGCTCAAATCAATATGGATCGAATATTGGATAGCGAACGAATTATCGGCGAGTTTGAACGGGGGCTTAGAGACGGGGTTCCGATAACGGAGCTGGTTATGACGATTTATCAAAGAGTCAACCGGTTGGGGACTGCGTTGCATGAGGCTGCTCATTCGGCTTATCGAATTATGCGCGGAAATTTGAGAGAGGAGGGGCTGCTTCGTGAAGACGACTCGCGAGCAATCGGGAATTCTTTTCTGAATGAGATTTTTGCCTACTCGTATAACCTGCAGATCTTGCAGGGGCTCTTTGGAATGACGGATGAAATTGCAGAAGCGATCAGGTTCAGTTTTGTTACCGGAGAGGAAGATTCTTCGGCGCAAATAAATGCGGCACGCCGGAAAGGGGATGGTGCGGCGCAATTTTTTGAGGCTGAGTGGCGTAGAATTTTGAAAGTCGCGCCAGACGCTCCCTGGACGGGTATTTCGAAAATATTGGACGGCTATCTTGCGGATTATCAGGCGGATGGGCGATATGTGAATGAGCGAGACATTTTGCAAGGAGTCCGGGAGCAATTGCCCGAATTATTAAGGACCCTTGACTTGCTGCAAAAGGCTTTTGGCATGCGGGTTGTCAGGCAGATTGCAGTCAATGCGGAGGGGATTGGCGGAATCCTGCAATGGGCCGGTGCCGCATCGCTGGGTGAGGGGACGAAGCAAATTCAGGAGGGGGCCCTGGGGGATGAGATTGAAGGGATTGTGAATAAGGCTTTTCCGGGGAGGGCGGAAAGGAATGAAAAAAATGCGGTTTTAATAATTCTGGGGGTCCTTAAAGCGCGCTGGGGAGAAGAGGATTCGCGTTGGAAGGAATTAGTGCCGGGATTAGCCTTGCATCTTGAGGCAATCAAAACAGAGCTGGCGGGGAAAGGCGTGTCCGGCCGGTCGGAAAAAAATAATTATACCGATGTGGCGGATCGGATTTTGCTGATCCTGGACAGCTTTGCGTTGGAGCCGGAGGTTTTGTTTCGAATCGCGAATGATCCTTCGCTGGAGGATCGCATTCGGAAGAGCGCAATAAGGTTGATTGAATTCTATGGCTATCAGAACGGATTATTGGATATTCTGATTAATCCCGCCGAAAGCATGGAGATGCGGCATGCCGCGGCAGAAGCTTTGCTGGGAATGGCATTTGAGAGCCCTGAGGAATTGGAACGGGTTTTTGTCGGAGAGGTTGATTTATTGGAGGAATTAGCCGAGCGGGTCCGGGAGAGTCCCGAAGCGATCGAGGAGATCCATGAGCAGCTTTTGGACCCGGATCTGGCGGATGCGGAGAAAGGGGAACTCTTGAAAAGGTTAACGGAAATGACGCAATTCGCTCCGATGCTGGTTCAGCATGTGCAGACGATCAGTTCCCTCAGTTTGAATGAAAACATGAGCGGCGTCAGTGCTGAATCGAAGGCGAGATTTGTTTCGATCGCGATGGGCGTTATGTCGACGATGTCATTCGATCATGACTGGCGGGTTGCGATTGCTTTGGGGCGTTTTGCAAGATGCCTGGATGCGGACGGCCAAAAGACGGTTGTCGAATTTTTAAAGAAAACCGCCGATGAAAAGGCCGGGGAAATTGTGAAGTTGCGGGAATCGTTGGAAGCGGAACAGGGGGCGGATTTTAAGATCCCGCCGCGGTTGTTTGCCCTTGAGAACCGGCTTTGGACGGCCTTGATCGGACTAGGTTTAAGCGCGAACGGCGAGGCGGCGGATTACGTGAACCAGTTGTCGGCCAGGATGTTCCGTTTCGGCCCTTCCGGATTCGGAGACAGCATTGAGCCGATTATTTTACTGAATCCGCAATTGCCGGTGGACGGCAGGATGAGCGATACGCTTTTTTACCGCACGCAGAAAGCGATCGGGATGATGCCTCCTGAAATTCATGTCAAACAAATCATCCGGCTGATCGGTAAAGCCGGGATTTGGGGGAATGCGTCCTATCACCGGCTGGACCGGAGGATTTCAATGGGAGGAACGGAGGGCGGATTTGATTTCGAGACATACTACACGGCCGCGCACGAAATAGGCCATGGGGTTTTTTACGAGTATGTTTTAAATAATGAGAAGCGATTGCGCCAATTTCTGAAAATCGGAGGCTGGAAATATGTGCGGGGAGGGTCCGAATTAGTCGATCCCGATGAGATCCCTTACGAAGAATTGAAGAGGAAAATTATGTATGGCTGTTCGGATTCGGGGTACTTCAGGATGTGGAATTCGGATTTTCCGTTGGAAAGTTACGCGGCGGTGGAAGACCCTACTCCGAAGAAACCTCGCGGCATGGCAGGTCCGATGGAAGATTTTGCGGCGTTATTTGGGGTAATGTTCGGCCGGCGGGCGCGTCTTTTGGAAGGGTTGGAATCAACAGGGGAAAATCTTGAGACTTTGGACGGCAGGAGATTGGACCGAATTTTATTTGAGGTCGCAGGCACTGATCTGAAGTCATTGCGAAACCGGATTAACAATTTGAACGGTAGGATTCGAAGGCTAACAAGGAAAATCGAGAAGTCGGGTGAGGCGGGGATTGATGCAGGGGCTTTGGAAGAGAATAAGCCAAGGAAACGGATGCTTGCGGAGGAAAGAAGCGCGTTTCAATCGTTGTATGCCAGGAGAAAGCGAATCTACGACGAAGCAAGAGGGGATTTGCGAAGGAGCCTCGGAATCGACGGGGAAACGCTGGATCCCGTTTTGCAGGTGAAGGAAGCTTTCCTTCAGGACCTGCTCGCCGATCTCCGGCGGGAGACGGAGGACTTTCAGGAAACCGTGAATGCGTCTTCTCTGGGGGGGGGAGGAGGAGGACGTTTTTTGGGGTCCCTGAGGAGTTTTTTTGAGAGGAGAAGAAGTGTTGAGAAGGAAGTGTCTGATAGCTCGGCGAAAGGGCTTATCTCGGTTTCTGATATTTTAAGAACTCAAGCTTCCGAGAATCCCAAGGCGGGTGTTTTTCATCCGTTGGAACTTTATGCCAAGGCATTTGAGGGATTTGGGATAAGAGCCAAAACCTTTTTGGGTGCGGGGCTAGATTCTGTTGCGATTGAGCTGGAAGATGGGCGGGTTTTGAAAATCTCAAATAAACGATTTTTGGCGGAAAGATTACCGCAGGTTTTTGAGGCGCCTTTTGAATGGGGAGAATTGCCGGTTGTGGCGGAAGGCGATGAAGAGGTCAGAATTCCTTACTTTTTGCAGGCAAAGGTGGATATGAATGCTGCCGTATTGGATGTGATTGCTTTCAGCAATTATGTCAGGCAGTTTGGATATCGATTCGCGGATTTAAGTGAGGATCAATTGGGGATCTATCAGGGGCGGATTGTTTCGGTAGATCCATTTGCCGTGAAGAAGATTAGAGATGTAGATCCGGAAACATTGGAATCCATTTCCCCTCTTACGTTGGAAAATATGGAAGAGTATCGTGTTCCAGAAGTTGTTGTGTCAAAGGGGGGTGGCTTGATTGCTGATATTATCGAAAGGATAATGCATGAATTACTGGTTGAGAAAAGATATCTGCCGGAGGCTGGCGGACCGGTTGTGTTACAGGGGCGTGATTACAATTGGGATGCTTTCACATTGGAAGGGTATCCTAATCTGGTATTTAAGTTCGCGCATTTTCCGCCCGGCCCGGATAGCGTTGCCTATTTTTTTGAAAACCAAGTTAATGAAATGTCTCTAATCGCGAACGCTGCTGGATATGCGAGGATTCGCGTGGATGGGGTGAGCTTAATTTCAATACCTGGGTTTTCGCCATTTACTTATTTTGTAGGAGAGTATGAAGGGCGAATTGTGGGGTTTCTGGTTCAGCAAAGAACGGAATCTCTGAGCGCTTTCCATGGATTGGATGGCAGCAAATACCCCGGCTTGGATGTTTCAGAAATAGGGGAGGCAGATGTAGGCGTATTGCCGGAAATAGCCGGGGAAGAGAAGATTGCGCAGGCGGTGGTGACGGATTACGGCAAGGTATTTTACACCGGAACTTTCTCATGGGGAACATCTCGGGTAGGAGATGACGCTGTTTCATCACAAGGTGCTTCATTGGGTGAGAAGGGAAATGAGCCTGTTGTTGAGGTGACGGCCCCGGAAAATCCGTTTTTGGTTCTGACCGGCTATGTGACTTCAGGGGAGTTTGCGGATGCAGTGGCGGCGGAATATGAAAAGGCCGGGACGGAAGGGGTCCGGGATTTCCTCGCGGGGCGGGCGCGGGAACAATTGGAGAAACTGCGTGCGGAATTGGATTCCGGCGGATTGCGATTTATAGACGGACTTTCGAAAGCGGAAAATTTCTTTGATGCGGCGATGGGGACTGAACTTGAAAGAGGGCTGAAAGAAGTTTTGCCTGATTTGTCTGCGGAAGAGGCGGACGAAATCGCGCAGGCGGTTCGCGGTGTGGTGCTTGGGGATCTAGCGCTGGAAGGGAATCTTGAGGCACAGGAACAGACGCAGGATTTGACGGCGGAGCAGATCGGGGCGTTTGACACCAGAATCGGGGAGGCCAAAGCGAATCTTCTCAGCCGGGGCGCGGGCGCGCATGTGTTTATTTTGGATCACACGGGGGATTCGATGGCGCCGACTCTGGACTCTTTGAGATCGTATGAAAAAGCTCTTAAGTATCTCATTATTTTGCACGGGCGCGAGCAGAAAATGGACAGGGAATTGCTTTCGCAGATCAGGGAAATGCATGTTCCTTACTATGACATTCTCAAGGACCCGTCAAGGCCGGCCCGTTCGATTGAGAAAGCAATGGCGACGATCCGGAGAACTCAACCCGGGATTCAATCCGAGATTCAGGCCGGAAAATATCAGGTTCCGGTTCTTCTGAGCGAGAAGCTTGCGATGGATGCTTCCGCGACGCGATTACTGGTTTCGATCTTAGCCCAGGTGAGTCAGGTCCCCGATCGTCTGAAAAAATCCGTAATCGATGCGGCGTTGCTCCTGATTTTTGCGTTGGCGAGCAAAAATTCCGACGAACGCGCTAAAATTCTCGGCTCGCCGGACGGGCTGATCCCCCTCCTTCATGAGCTGAATATCGATTTTCTTTCGCAAGGATTCAAGGTCGGGGAGGACGGAGGTATCAGCCTGGATCTCAACGGATTTATCGGGTCAATCCTTCGTGCCGCTTCGGAGGAAGCAGCCGTTCAGAAAGCCGCGTAATTTTTTCGGATTTTCGCTCGGTTTTGGGATGTCCGGATTGTTTCTAAGATTTGGCTTATCAGCATGTTGCAACCGATAAAAAATCTTGAAGTATTGCCTCCGGCACGGTAAGCTACCCCTCCAATCAATGGGAATTTTATTAAACCGGGAATATCTTTGTGCTTAGGAGCAAAAAATGAAGAAGATTGTGCCGGGTTTTCTTGTTCTGACGTTTTCCCTCGTCCTCTTACCGCTGCGTGAGGGTATTGCCGGAAAATATTTAAGAAGCGCCGAAGACATCAACCTAATTGCGACTCTGGGGTATGAAACTGCAGAGCAGGTGTCCGAGAAAAAAGGGAATGTCGGGGAGGCGGCCGAGGCGCTTTTCTATGAAAAAATGTTTGATCTCCTGGCGTGGAAGATGAGTAAAGACGAAATGGAAGAATTGCAAACCAACGAGTCTTTTATCCAGAATAAGTACAATCTCTACAAGAAAATCTTTAAAAGCACTCAACAAGCGCTGGATGCCATAGAAAAAATCTGCGAGGGGGATTATTCCGAAGGCTCCATAAAGGCACTTTATGCGGTGGCCGAAGCGGTGGACCACCCGATCGTGAAAGCGGCTTGCGCGGCGGCGATTTTCACGCTGGAGTCGCAAAAGCAGGTGGCGGAGACCGGGGCGGCACTGGAAATCGAAGCGTTGTACGGCAAGGTCAATAATGACCGCCGGCTTCTCGGTTCTTTGAATCCGGGTTCCGATTCGCCTCCGACGATTCCCGAGGATTCGGACAGCGCGGATTACTTTTTCGAGAAATATCTCATTACGGATGACGGGACGCGGGCATTGGTCAAAACCTATGTGACCAAGGTGATCGGGGATAAATGGCCCGAGCAGACATGGTCGCAGTGGGTGCAGAGCTGGAAAGCGGTCGGTTCCGGCGTAGACACCAAGCGGAGTGATGAGATCGAGGCCCTGGACGATGAATACAACCGCGTGCGGGCCTGGATTATGGCCCTGATTAAAGACGTGAATAAACAGGCGAAGCTGGCGTGGGCGGCTGCCCGTCTCCGTCAGGAACGGTCCGGATTCGCGGAATATGTCCGAAAAGTCGGCCTGTTGGACAGTGATTTTGTCCGTCTCTTACAGGAATACACCTCGAAGCAGAAGCTCGCGAAAGAAATTCCGGAATGGAAAGACTGGCTCGCGAAAAGTCCCGGCGAACGAAGCAAGGGGGAAGGGTTTCTCAAGGACCCGAAAAAGTGGCAGCAATTGCAGTCTCTGATCGAGGCGTGGAACCTGAAGATGATGCGCGCGACTTCCGGGGCGCATGTGCTGGGGGCGATGGAGCTGATGAAGGCTCTGCAGGCCGAGAAACTTGAATGGTTCGCACTCGAGAAGAGATTCAACGAAGTCCTGGAAAGAGAGCAAGGGCAGATCGCCAAAAATCCGGCGACGGTTTATCAGGCGGCTCAGGAAGAGGACCTTGCGGATGAAATGAAGTTTTATAAACAGAATTTCGAGGGGCTTCTCGAACCTTTCGATCAGTGGGAGACAAAACCCGATGCCATGATCGGCGATGTGTTGTACTACCTGAATCAAGGGAAATTTGCCGAAGCGGACCAGGCCAGGATGTCGTGGAGGGATGATCATCGGCGCAAGGTGGATGTTTATTACAGTTACGACGAGGGGACTTTGAAGAAGGTGAGGGACGTGAAAGAGAGCCATGATAAAGAGATCTCCGAAAAGCTCGAAGAATTATTTACTCAACAGAACCAACTGACCGCAAGAGATTGGGATCTGCAAAAACGGATTAACTCATACGGTGCCGGCCGCACGGTGGAGATTCAGGCCGTGATCGATCAATTGGAATCGGAACGGAAGAGTATCAAGCAATCTTTGGAGACGCTTTCGGTCCCGATCAAGAAACTCCAGGACGAGATGGCCGTCTGCGCCAGAGCGTTTGAAATTGCGGCTGAGGTGAATACCACGCTGCGGAATGCGGGTTTCCTGACGATTGATCAAACGGTGCAAGAGATCGACCGCATGGTGAATGAGTTTCGGAAATTGAGAGACGCCCGGGCGAGTCAGTGGGCGCAGTATCAGGGGTATTTGTCCGAAGCGGAGAATAATCTGCCCGTTAAACTGGTTACGGGCGTTGAACTGGCGACTTCTTCCTATATGACGGAGGAGATCGGGAACCTTATGGGGAGGTTTGAGGCCGCTGTGGACGAGTTTAAGAAGGAAGAACCTTATGTGGTGGATTACCCCTTCAATTCGGCATCGAATTTGAGAAGTCTGTATGATCAGATGTCGAACCGGACGAGTGCGATTTTGTGGGGCGCCAAAAATTCCGCTGAAGTGATGAAAACCGCCGAGGAAATCGAGAAGTGGTTTATCAGCTGGCAGGAAGCCGCCGAATTTTGGAAAAATCTGCCTGAGCTTTCAGAAAGAGATATTTTGGAAATTAAAGTTTTGGTGGGCGAACAGGATACGGGAGATATTCATCAGCGAATAAACACGATTAACAATACCGTGGCCGGGCTTCCGAAACTGATTTCGAAAATACGGGGTGAGATTGAAGACTACCGGAGTGACGTTGACAAGGACTCGCGGAAGCGTGCCGAAGACTCGGATTGGTTGCAGTCCAATCTCAATGCGATACAGTGGTTTCTTGAAAAACAGGAGGAATTGAAGGTTCTCAAAAATAAGGGAGATAGTTACAATCCGGATTACGTCGTGGTGGTGGAAGAAGAAATGGGAATGGGAATTACTAATACGCCCTACCGACATTATATGCTTGCCAGCGATATCGCGGAATACGGGCAGAATATCGAAAGAGGCTGGGAAGGCTATTCCGGTTTCAAGTTTATTAAAGCCTATGCGCCCAAAGTACTCGAGAAATTGAGAGCAGGTCTTCGGCCTTCCGATATCAAGCCGGCTCCGGAAGCCAATGCGATCGTTTCGATAGGTTCCGGTTCAACGATGACGCTTTGGGCGAGCACGCTCGACAAATTTGAGGGTGCGGTCAATGGCGTCAAATATGATGCGAGCGATATTCAATTTGATCAGCAGATGATTGCGGTTACGAATGTGGAAGGGATGGCGAATGCTCTGACGACGGCGGATTCCGGCAAGAAGGTGCGATATGCCGTTAATGAAAGCTACTCTAATTATGCGAGCGATTACAATAATCCGCTTGGACAGCGCTACATCGCAATACTCGGAAATCTCAAGAAAATATTTGATGATCGTGAGGAATATCTTGCGAAGACTCAAACGACCGGGCCGGGCGGGAAGCCAGGAGAGCCGGGGGGCGGCGGCCCCGGCGGAAAACCGGGTGAGAAGCCCGGAGGTCCCGGTGTTGCGCAGGGTGGTCCGGGAGCAGGCGGCGTTCCTCAAGGCGGTGGGCCCGGTGCGGGCGCCGGCGGAGGAGGAGGGCCTCAAGTGGGAGCTCCGGGCGGAGCGCAGGTCGGGCCTGGTGCCGGTGCTGCCGGAGCGGGAGGTGGCGGAGCCGGGCCTGGGGGAGTTTCCGGAGGACCTGGTGCCGGGGCCGGACAATCGGGGCCCGGGCAGGGGATCGGGGGATTCGGAGGGAAGCAGTATTCGAGCCTGATGCGGGGGTTCGCGGATTCATACGGTTTTGAGATTCGCAACGCAAGGTTGAATACCGTTAGTTTATCGAACGCCTCCGGCGATGTGATTCTGACCAATGCCGAATTGAGGCAGGGGGCGGCCGAAATTACCGCGCGTCTCACGACTTTGGAGAGAGTGCAGAATATTCTGTTTTCGGAGGACGGCGGACGATCCTGGAAAGAACTGCCTTTGAGCCAGGATATTTTCTGCGCGATTGTGCCGATTCCGGAAAAGCTGTATGAACCGGTCCTTAAGATCAAGACGACGGATTTTCAGGAGATTGAATTCAAAGTTTTTCCCAATATTTCGGGAATTATCTACCGGAACATTAATTATGAAGACTTGGTAGTGGCCGCGGTCAAAAAAGTTTCCGAGGCTTATGAGAGACAGGACTTGGGGATGTTCTCCCGTTTGATTGCCCGGGACTTTCTCGGGAACAAGACCTTTCTGGACGAAGGCGTCCGGACGGATTTTGACATGTTTGCAAATATCCGGCTCTCTATTTTTATCAACCGAATCGAGATACGGAACGGACAATTTACGGCCGAGACGAAATGGGACAAAATCCAGGTCCCACGCACGACGGGACAGGAACAGCGGACCAGCGGGAACACGGATTTTACTTTTGTGCTCGAGGACGGAGAAATGAAAATCAGGAATTTGCGGGGGAATTTGATTTATGCCACGCTTTCGCCGGAAATCGCTCAGTCGAGCGGATTGTCTCAGACGGTGGTTGAGGAAATCCGCCAAGCCGACATCGAAAGAGTACCCGCCCAGCCCGGCGCGGGTGAGACCGAAGACAGCGGGGGCGTGCAGTCGGTCAGCCAGCTCAATACGAATAACGGTTCCGTTGTTTCCGCGCCGGGAAATATTCACGGCTTCAAGTTTTCGTCCGGGCAGGAAGGCGTGCTGGGGGCGGGAGACGTGGATTTTGTCATGGGAACGAGGTTCCAGACGGTCGGCGCGGCCCAGATTCAGGATGTGACGGGCACCTATACCTTTGATAACCTCACGACGGCTCCTTCGGGCGGATACGGCGCGAATGCCAATATTGCCAATGGGAGCGTCCTGGCATTCATCACGACCGAAGGGTATTACGGAAAAGTCCGGATTACGCAGCTGATACAAAATCCGCCGATTGATGATACGGTTCAATTTGAATATGCGGTCCAGACCGACGGTTCCAAGAATCTCCGGACGGTTTGATTCGCCGCGTTTTGATAGGCATCATGCTGAAACGTTTTTCGGGGATTTCCCTTCCGAGTTCCGAAATTCTTTCAGGGAGGCTTTTCTTAAAATGAGAAAATTTCAAAGTGTGTTCTTTCTTTGCGTTTTTATCGTGACCACCCTTCCGGTGCCGTACGGATATCCCGCCGATGAAAATTTTGCCGACACCACGGCGGGAAAAGCTTCCAAGGAACTTTTGGAGTCCACGGTGAATTTTTTCAACGATATGGCTGAAATGAAGAACATGAGCGATAAGCAAAGACTGGAATATATCCTTTCGAAAGGAAAAGAACGGATTTGGGAGAAGACTATCGACAAGTCTTGGGACGCGATGAAGGACAAAATCACGGAATACGCGCAGGCGAGAATCCGGGAGGATTTGTTTAAAAGCCAGGTCGCGGCCATGATGCACAAATGCGTGGTCGAGGGGCAGTCCGTTGCCGCGGTATGGTCGCAGGTGGATACCGATATCGCTCCGAAAGTTCTTGCGGGGATGAACGCAGTCAAGACCGCTCTGGCGGGAGCGGATGTTTTGGTTGATGCGTATAAGGAGTGGCAGAAAGGCGGGATCGACGAAGGGATCAAAGCTTTGAAGGTCAAGGCGGCCGAAAAGATTATCGAATATTTTATCCCCGGATGGGGATACTACCGCCTGGCGCAGGCATTGGTTGAAGCGCTATGTCAGTATATTGTGGCGTACGCCTTCGACGCGGCGTTGGAAGCGAAATTGAAAGCGATTTTGCCCATCGATCGCGTTCAGAATCCGAAGGGTTTCGAACAATGGCTGGTGGGGACGGATGTCGTTTCTTATGTGAATACCGAATGGGAGGAGCAGATCGGAGTTACGGGATGGTATTTTAAATACGATGGGGACGATAAGACGCAGGATGAATTCGGCGACAACATGAAAACGGCGCTGATCCAGAAACTCAGCGAGATGAAAGATGACATTATGAAAAAACACCAGATCGAAGCTGAGATGAAGGTCAGGATTCAGGCGGAAGAGGCCAAGACCGCGGAAGCGGCAAGGGCGATCAAGGCCCTTGCGGGACAGGCGATGCAGGGGGTTCAGCCGTATATCGATATGATCGATTCGTTCAAGGAGAATATTTACGGCTATCGGAAACAGGATGTCCAGCAGAAGGCCGCGCAGGTCCAACGGGAATACGAGCAGGCCGTGGCGACTTCGCCCAAGGAAATGTATCAGTACAAGCCTTTCGACAAATCGTCGATTCTTTCCGCGTTGGAAGCGGCCTACAGCGAAGTGACGGACACTTTTTCGAAAGGATACGATCTCAAGAAAGCCGCGGAGCTTCTGGAACATTACAAGGAGGTTCGCGCGAAAGCCGCTCAGGATAATGAGAGGCAGTTTGAGGAGCCTTTGAAAAAACTTTCCGACATGAATCAGGAGTATCAAAAGGAATCCAATGCCCATTGGCTTTCGCATAACAAGGTGTGGTATGAAGAAGAACAGCGTGAAATCCAGCTCCGGTGGCTTCAGAAAATGACTCCGATCGGGGATGCGGTCGGGCAGATGCGGAAATTGCAGCAGGCGGATTGGGCGACGCTCCCGCCCCTGGAAGAGGCCATCCGCCTTGAAGCGGCCGGCCGTAATCAGAAAATGGTGGACGAACTTTATGAAGGGATGCAGAAGATTCAGGGGGAAGTGGATCAGGCAATTAAAGCGTACGAAGCGTCCATGACGGAATGGAATAATAAAATCAGCGGTTTGAATTATCCGGATCAATGGAATTACCCCTCGGAGACTTCACTGCCGGGGATGGGAGATATGTATCCGAGCAGCCTTGTGAAGACGATTGAGCCGATGGAAATTTACCGGAAGAATCTGGCCGCGGACGCCCAAACCGCGGCATCGCTTGAGGGCGAACTGAAGAAGATTCTTGCGGATTACCGGTCGGCGTATGAATCGGCGAAAGGGGATTTTGAGTCGTTGGTCCAGAAGCCGTATCGCGAATACGACGAATACATGTGGAAGGCCAATATCGATATCACTTATTACAATGACATCACCGTGGCTCCGCTTCAACAGTACAGGACTTCTCCCAGGCTTAATTTTATCCGCACGGCCGGTGAACTCTGGGTGGATGCCGATAAGAAATGGCCAAGCCGGGCCGGTTATTATGAGAAGGCCTTGGCTCAGACGGATAAGATACTCGCTCAGCTCAGGGATATTATGCCTTCCGCGGAATTGGCCGTTCAATACTGGCGCCTTTTGGATCTGCCGGAGCTGATCCCTTATGAAAAAGATCAGCTGAAAGCCCGGGGGATTGATTCCGGGAATCTCGAGAGTTGGTTCCGCAGGAAAGACGGGAAGGCGGATCCCGGCGTAAAACCGGAAGATTCCGACGGAGTGAAACTGCTGGATGAAGTCAAGGCGATTTGGGAGCGAAACAAGGCCCGGATCGAAACGCTGAAAGATTTGCGGCGCAAGTTCGAATCGGCTGCCGTGATGAAATTCAGGTATGAGGATCCGCGGGACGATAAACTGCTTTCTCAGTACGAGGCGATCCCGGATTTAATCAGGGATCTCGAGAAAGAGCTTGCGAATGCCAGGAAGAAATACCGTGACCTGATTGATTCTCAGCCGAAAACGCTCAAAAATTTTGAGGACGAATATGCCCGCGCGAGCGGAATGACCGATTTTTACCGGAAAGACGAAGAATTGAGGAAACTGCAGGGGAAAGTTTCCGGACATTTGGGTTCGCTGGATCCGTATCAATATGAAGAGCTGTTGCCGTCTAAGGAGCAGTTTAGAACGCTTCAAAAGAAGATTGACGGAGAAATCGCCTCGACTCAGTTTCAAATCGAAGGATTGGGGAGAGGCGCTGCGGGAGCCGTCGGCGGTTCGTCCGGCGGAGGGCAGACCGGTTCAGGACTGCCGGCAGGGGCCCCGGGAGGCGGTGCGATTGACGTTACGGAGAGGGTTCCCGATTATACGGTCCGGAATGTTTTTTTGAACGGAAAATCTTTCGGGAACCTGTCCGGCGAAGCGGTGTTGGCCCGGGATGATTTAAAAGGCGGCCGGATCGAATTGAACGGCGGGCTTTCGACGATGCACCGGGTTGAGAAACTTGCGATATCGGATGACGGGGGCGCGACATGGCATGACCTTAAACGCGAACAGGGATTTGCCTACTCGTTCAATCCGGTCGCCGAGAAACGGTATGAATTTATCCTGAAGATTTGGGTCGAAGGGGCCTCGCCGGTTGAGCTGAGGATTTTCAACAATCTTTCCGGCGTCGTTTTTCGCGATATCGACTATACGAAGCTGGTTCTCGACGCGGTGAAGAATATTTCGGACGCGTATGAAAAACAGAATATCGGGCTATTTAGCGAATATATTTCGAGAGACTTTGCGGCAAATCGATCGGCACTGGAAGAGGGTGTGCGTTTCGATTTCCAGATGTTTGCCGAAATCCGCCTGTCGCTTTATATCAATAGAATCGAGAGACGGGGAGATCTTTTTATTGTGGATATTAAATGGGACAAAACCCAGACGCCCCGCAAACAGGGAGAGCAGCAGAAGACTTCGGGGCAGACGACATTCACGTTTATTTACGAAGACGGGAAGATGAAGATCAGGAATTTGCGGGGAAGCCTGATTTATGCGACGCTTTCGCCCGAAATGGCCGAGGCCAGCGGATTGGGGCAAAAAGCGGTCGAGGAGATCCGGAAAGCCCGGGAAGAAGGGAAACCCGTTCAGCCGGGATCGGAGACGCCTGAGGCGGGCGGAGGCAAGGCGGTTAGCAAAATTCAAACCGGTTCATTTACCCTTTCCGCGAAATCTTTTGCCCACGGGGATGACCCCGTGGACAGCTTTATTTTTTCGACGGCCTCGGTGGTGCATGAATCGATGGCCAATTTTTCGGGTGATTTCCGTCGCCGGGACGGTTTTGTCGAGCCGAACGCGTCGGGCGGGATTTTGGATCTCGGCTCCATGACGTTAAACAGTGTTTCGGATGTTCCGACAAGCGGCTATCAAGGGGCTTTCAGTGTGTCGGCGGCGCCCGGGCACTCGTATGCGGTGAAGCTGTCGAACGGGACTTACGCGGTAGTGGAAGTGACAAGCGAAACCTGTGACCCTCACACGACCTGCACGACTCAGTGCCGTTACAAATACCAGCCTGATGGCACGCCCAGCATGAAATCCGATTAGCAAAAGCGCTTTTTCTCTGTAACGGAATTGCAAAATATGTTATCATCAGCGCCCATTACGCAAGAAAGGGCAAAATATGTCTAAACTCAAAGCATCCAAGGTGATACGGGAAGATATTAAGGTTCTTGGCACCGAGTTTAAAAAATATAAGAAATTTTTCGAAGGAAAGACGTTTCTGATTACCGGGGCGGGCGGTTTTCTCGGGAATTACATGGTTCTCCTGCTGAAATATATGAACGACCATGTGCTTCGGAAGAAGGCCACGGCGATTCTGCTGGATAATTACGTGATCGGTTATGACCGCCAGGTTGTGGGAGAAGATGATTACCTGATTTTTCAGAAACATAACGTCATCTATCCTTTTGAAACGGACCGGCCGGTTGATTATGTGATTCATATGGCCGGGATTGCATCGCCCGTGTATTACACGAAATTCCCCCTGGAGACGATGGATGTGGGAACGGTCGGTACGCGCAATATGCTTGAGTTCGCGAGGAAGAAAAAGATCAAGAGTTTCATGTTTGCCAGTTCGAGC
>ERZ795044.1333-NODE-1333-length-22454-cov-6.846645_pt1 | contig 22454 bp, 23 predicted proteins | sample MGYA00375128_ERZ795044 | MGnify/ENA primary metagenome ERZ795044 (study PRJEB30173, sample SAMN05720213) | anaerobic digester metagenome | isolation source: active sludge of municipal wastewater-treating anaerobic digesters | place: USA | collected 2014-12-22 ... | reverse complement strand
CGCTCTTCGATGAGATGGAGCGAGACCCGAGCGTCTTCTGCATCGGCGAGGACATTGGCGCCTTCGGTGGGGCGTTCAAGGTCACCGAGGGGCTCCTCGCCAAGTACGGCGAATCGCGGGTGATCGACTCGCCGATCTCCGAGATCGGGATCGTCGGCGCGGCCGCTGGGGCGGCGCACATGGGGTTGCGTCCGGTGGTCGAGATGCAGTTCATCGACTTCATCGCCAACGCCTACGACATCCTCACCAACTACGTGGCCACCGCGCGCTATCGCGCCTTCCTGCCGTGCCCGATGGTGGTGCGCGGCCCGAGTGGCGGCTACGTCCGAGGTGGTCCCTTCCACTCGCAGAATCCGGAAGCCGGCTTCATCCACACGCCGGGGCTCAAGGTCGTCTACCCGTCGACCGTCGCGGACGCCTACGGCCTCATGAAGGCCGCCATTCGCGACGACGACTGCGTCCTCTTCTTCGAGCACAAGCACCTGTATCGCCGTATCAAGGGGGTGCTCCCCGAAGGCGACGGCGTGGTCCCGATCGGCAAGGCGCGCGTGGCGCGCGAGGGGGGCGACCTCTCGATCATCACGTATGCCGCCGCGGTGCACAAGTCGCTGGAGGCGGCCGAGCAACTGCAGCGGGAAGACGGGATCTCGGTCGAGGTCGTCGACCTGCGCTCCCTCGCCCCGCTCGACGACGAGGCGATCGTGGCCACGGTGAAGAAGACGAACCGTGTCCTGATCGTCCATGAGGATACGAGGACCGGAGGGTTGGCGGGCGAGCTGACGGCGCGGATCAACGAGTCGTGCTTCGCCTGGCTCGACGCCCCGGTGATGCGGGTGACGGCGCACGACGTCCCACTCCCGTACGCACCGGCGCTCGAGGACTATGTTCTTCCACAGGCCAGCGACGTCGTGCGTGCGGCGCGCTGGGTGGCGAGGTATTGATGGCTGACGAAGCGCGTGGGACGGGCGACAATCGGGAGGACCAGGGGGCACGTGAGGCCGGCTGGTCGGGCGGGGGAGGGGCGCGACGCACGCCGTCGCAGCAGGAGAACGACGAAGCCGTCGCCTTCGGGCGGAAGTTCGGACTCGGGTGCTTCACGTTCATCGTGGGGGGCTTCAGCGGCGGAATGGTGGCAGTGCTGATCGGGCAGGTGGTGGCCTACCTCAGCAAGGCGCCCAAGTGCGAAGGACTCCCGGTGTGCAACTGGTATGTGTATGTCGGGATCGGCGGGATCTTGGGGGCGCTGTCGCTCCCGACGCTGGTCCTGATGCGGCTGTCGAGGAAGCGTTAGGCGACCCACCCGCGGTGCCTCGGCACCGGGGGCAACGAACGGTGCTTCGGCACCGCATGTTCAAGCTCGGCGCACCTGCGCCGTGAACCGCTCGGCGCTTGGCGCCGTGAACTGCACGGCGTTTTGGCGCCGCGAACCGTCATAGACGAGAGGGAGATCCTTTGGCTCGCATCGACGTGGTGATGCCCCAGATGGGGGAATCGATCGCCGAGGGGACGATGTCCCGCTGGCTCAAGAAGATCGGCGACAGCGTGAAGCGCGATGAACCGTTGTTCGAGATCTCGACCGACAAGGTCGACGCCGAGATTCCGTCGCCGTCGGCCGGCATTCTCGTCGAGGTCCTCGTGAATGACGGTCAGACCGTCCCCGTGCAGACGGTGGTGGCGCGCCTCGAGACCGACGCGAGCGTGGCCGCGGCGATTCCCGCCGCGGCGCCGAGCGCCCCGACGGCGGCGAGTGCGGCGGGGGCCCCCCCCGCTATCGCATCTGTTGCCGCCCCGGCCGCCGCGCCCAACCAGCCGGTTGCGCCCCCCATCGTTCCCGCGGCACCGGCGCTCCCTGCGACCCCCGCCGCCGCACCCGGCTCCTTCGAGGATCGCATCCGCACCAAGTCCTCGCCGCTGGTGCGGAAGATCGCGGCGGAACACGGCATCCAGATCACCGGACTCCAGGGCTCCGGAGTGGCGGGCCGCGTGACCAAGAAGGACATCCTGCAGGCCATTGAGTCTGGTGTGACCGCCCCGGCGGCCCCCTCCGCGCCGGCGGCGCCGACCGCGTCCGCGCCGATCGCCGCCCTCCCCGGGGCGTCCATGTACGCCCCCGGCGGATTCGGCTTCGACGCGCCGGTCGTGCACCCGTGGCCCGGCGACGTCGTGGAACCGATGTCCAAGATCCGCCGCCTCACGGCGGGCCACATGGTGTACTCCAAGCACACCTCGGCCCACGTCACGACGTTCTTCGAGGTCGACCTCACCAAGGTCGCGCGCATTCGCCAGCGGATGCGTGGCGAGTTCGAGGCGCAATACGGCGAGAAGCTGACCTTCCTCCCGTTCATCACGCAGGCGGTGGTGCAGGGGCTGCGCAAGTTCCCGGTCCTCAACGCCGCGGTGCGCGGCACCGACATCGTCTTCCGCAAGCAGTACAACATCGGGATTGCCGTGGCGCTCGAGTGGGGGTTGATCGTCCCGGTCGTCAAGCAGGCCGATTCGCTGTCGCTCGTTGGACTCACGCGCGGCATCAACGACCTTGCGAATCGCGCCCGCGCCAAGAAGCTTCGACCGGAGGACGTGCAGGATGCGTCGTTCACCATCACCAACCCCGGCGTCTTCGGGTCGGTCATGGGAACGCCGGTCATCCCGCAGCCCACGGTGGCGATCCTTTGTCTCGGGAGCATCGAGAAGCGTCCCAAGGTCATCACCGGCCCCGACGGCGAGGATACGATCGCGATTCGCACCTGTGCGTACTTTTCGCTGTCGTTCGACCATCGCATCGTCGATGGGTCGGACGCCGACCAGTACATGGCGTTCGTCAAGAAACAGCTCGAGACGATCCCGGACACGGGCTTCTAGCCACGGCGCGCGACCGCAGGGTGGTCGCGCGATCAACCCACGGGGCGCCGCCGGGCGACGCGTCGCCCGGCCGCCAGCACTTGGAGCATCAGGACATGCCTACGCGCAGCATCACCATCGACGACAAGACCTGGCGCGTCTTCCCGAGCGGCTTCGTCACGCAGTACGAGCACGACGAATTTGCCCTCATCTTCATCCACGGCTCCGGCGAGGGACGCGAGGTCCGCGTCACGCGCTACTCGCCGCATGGCACGCGCTCGCGCGAGCAGTCGCTGGTCGAACTCCCCGAGGGAGAACTGCGGCGCCTCTTCGCCGAGTCGCAGCCCGGCGCCACCTCGCCCGAAGCGGGTTACGCGACGTGAGCGGTCCCGCCGCGACTCCCCTCCCGGGTGATGCGCTCCCGGCGCGTGTCGACCTGCATATGCACTCGACCGCGTCTGACGGATCGCAATCGCCGGAAGGCGTCGTCGCCGCCGCGCTCGCGTCCGGCGTGAGCGCGATCGCGCTCACCGACCACGACACCGTCGCCGGCGTCCAGCCGGCGCGCGAGGCGGCGGCCGGCTCCTCGCTGCGCGTCATCGCCGGCGTCGAGCTGAGCGCCTATCAGGGAGACGAGGAAACGCACCTGCTGGGATTGCATCTGACGGACGTCCTGGGAATCGAGCGCGAGCTCGAGGCCTTCCGCGACGCCAGGCGCGATCGCGGTGAGCAGATGGTCGAGCGCCTCAACGCCATCGGGGTCAAGATCACCTTTCAGGATGTGCTCGACGCCGCGGGGAGCGGCGCCATCGGCCGTCCGCACGTGGCCAAGGCGCTCGTCGAGAACGGCTGGGCGCGCGACAACCGCGATGCCTTCGATCGATACCTCGGCGCGGGACGACCCGCCTACCTCGACAAGCGCCGTTTGTCGCTGCGCGACGCCATCGCGATGGTCCACGGCTGCGGGGGGATCGCCGTGCTCGCGCATCCCGGCGGCGAAGGGACCCTCACGCGTCTCACCGCACTCAAGGCGATGGGGCTCGATGGCGTGGAGGTCCTGCACCCGAGTCACTCGGGTGAGGATCGCAAGCGACTCCTCGCGATTGCCGAGCACCTCGATCTCGTCCCCTCCGGCGGGTCGGATTCGCATGGGGCGACCGCTGGCCCTCGCGTGATCGGGGCGCTCCCCGTGCCGCTCGCCTGGCTCGAGCGACAGGACGCCCGCGTCGAGTTGCGGCGCGCCGGCGTCGCCGCCTAACGGGAGCGATCGCATGGCGGAGCGTCGCGTCGCACTCGTGACGGGCGGCGCACGCCGCCTCGGGGCCGCCTTTTCGCGCGTCCTCGCTCGGCGCGGCTACGTGGTCGCCATCCATCACCGGCAGTCGCACGCCGAGGCCGCCGCGCTCGGGGCCGAGATCGCCAGCGAGGGCGGCGAGTCGCACACGTTCGCCGCCGATCTCGCCGACCCCCAGGCGCCTGCCGCGCTGGTGCGTGACGTCGTTGAACGCTGCGGACGGTTGGACGTCGTCGTGAACTCCGCGGCCAACATGCTGCGCACGCCGGTCGGGAGCGTCACCGCGGAGCAGCTGGACGAGATCTTCGCGCTCAACACGCGCGCCCCGTTCCTCATCGCGCAGGCCGCCGCGGCCGCGATGACCGACGGCGGGGTGATCGTCAACATGGCCGATCTCGCCGCCTTCGAGACGTGGGCGGGCTACATCCCGCACGCCATGTCCAAGGCGGCGATCGTGCAGATGACGCGCGCCCTCGCGCGCGTGCTCGCCCCGCGCATCCGCGTCAATGCCATCGCCCCCGGCGTGGTGCTCCTCCCCGACGGGTGGGATGGCGCCGCGTCCGAGCACCTGGCCGCCACGACGCCGCTGCGCCGACACGGCTCGCCAGACGACGTCATGCGCGCCTTCGAGTACCTGCTGGATGCCCCCTTCGTCACCGGCGAGGTCCTCTTCGTCGATGGCGGGCGGCACGTGCGCCGCTGAGCGCCACGCCCGACCTGCCTGCCAACGCGCGGCGGGTTCACGGCGACGTGGAGACGGCCGGTACCACCGGAGGGATCGTCGCGCGAAATTACGCAGGCCTGCGCGGGGTACCGCGCACCTTACTTACCGGGAGCTGAACGTGGGGACGCACAACTACGAGGTCGTGATCGTCGGCGCCGGTCCGGCCGGGATGACAGCGGGACTCTACGCGGGTCGCTCGATGCTGAAGACCGTGGTGCTCGAGCGCGGCGCCCCGGGAGGGGAGCTGCTCAACACCGAGATGATCGAGGACTATCCCGGCTTTGAACATGTAGAGGGATGGGATCTCGCGCAGAAGTTCGCGAGCCACGCCGCCAAGTTCGGCTGTGAGTTCCACACACGAAATGTCGAGAGCGTGAAGCGCCTCGACGACGGAACGTTCGAGACGCGCGCCGACGACGGCGAGGTGTATCACTCGCCCACGGTCATCGTCACCGCCGGCGGAACCCCGATCAAGCTCAACATCCCCGGTGAGAACGAGTACGCGGGGAAGGGCGTCTCGTACTGCGCCGTCTGCGACGGGGCCTTCTTCAAGGGGCACACGATCGCGGTCGTCGGCGGTGGCGACGCCGCGTGCGAGGAAGCCGACTACCTGACGCGCTTCGCGACCAAGGTCTACCTCATCCACCGCCGCGACACGTTCCGCGCCTCGAAGATCGTGCAGAAGCGCGTCTTCGAGAATCCGAAGATCGAGGTCATCTGGAACACCGTCGTCGACCAGGTGCACGGCGACGCCCAGGGGCTCGTCGATCATGTCACCCTGCGCGACGTGAACGCCGGCGCCACGCGCGCCCTGGCGGTCACCGGCTTCTTCGTCTTCATCGGGTTCAAGCCCAACACGACGATCATCGCCGATCACGTCGATCACGACGAGTCGGGCTACCTCCGCACCAGCTGGCACATGGAGACCACGATCCCGGGGCTCTTTGCGGCTGGCGACGTGCGCGTGCAGCTCACGCGACAGGTCACGACCGCCGTCGGAGACGCCACGACCGCCGCGGTGGCCGCGGAGAAGTACCTCACGGCCCTCAAGGATGCGGCCAAGGCGCGTGCGGCCGAGGGAGAAGGGACGGCGTGAAACGCTCGGTCTTCGTCGTCGGCGCCTTCCAGGAGAACTGCTACCTCGTCGCGGACGAGGCGGCCGGCAAGGCCGTCCTGATCGATCCGGGGGACGACGGCGACCGACTGTTCGATGCCGTACAGCGCGCGGGGCTCACGCTCGAGGCCATCTGGCTCACGCATGCGCACCTCGATCACATCGGCGGGATCGCCGCCATCAAGCGGCGCGTCGACGTCCCGGTCTTTCTCCACCCCGACGACCTGACGGTGTATCGCTACGCCCCGCAGGCGGCGGCGATGTACGGGCTCCCCTTCGAACTCGGTCCGCTCCCCGATCGCACCCTGTCTGAGGGGGATGTCATGACCCTCGGCTCGTTGCGTTTCGAGGTGTGGCACATGCCGGGGCACGCCCCCGGGCACGTCATCTTCCACGGTCACGGCATCTGCTTCGGCGGCGACGTGCTCTTCGCCGGCTCGGTGGGGCGCACCGACCTCCCGCTCTCGGACGGCGAGGCCTTTCAACGCACGCTCGCACGGATCGCGACGCTCCCCCCCGAGACCGTGGTCTGTCCCGGGCACGGCCCGGAGACGACCATCGCCGACGAGATCGCCGCCAACCCCTTTCTCAGTGGACAAGCGCGACCGTTGCGGAGGTAGCGGTTCGTCTCGACCGCCAGCGGAGTCCGGCGCGGCTTCGCGTCGCGAACGCAGTGGCTTGGCGTTGTCGGGAACTCCTGTGAACTCCGGTGTCACACCTCCGATCACCTCTCGCCGGTCCGTCCGCGGCCTTCCTCTTCGATCCCCCTGATGCGCATCCCTCGTCAGTCCCGTCTCGCCTCCGGTTCGCTCGCGGCCCTCGTGGCGGCCGTCGTTCTCGTCACTGCCTGCGACACGACGTCTTCGTTCTCGCCCAGTCAGCAGAAGTGGGGCTTCATCTACGTCTCGGCCCTCAAGACCACGGGCGGCGAGTATCGGGTCGCCCCCACCGGATCGTTCTTTCGCGGCTCGATCTCGTCGATTCCTGACGCGCGCATCCGCACCGACTCCTGCTTCACCGTCGGCGACTATGTCGCGCCGAGCAACGGCGTCCTCACCGGGGTGACGTATCTCGACGCAGGGGCGAGCCTCACGGCCAAGCTCGGGACGACGACCAACACGATTCCTCGCGTCAGCGCGAGCGCATCGACGCTGTACAACCTGGCCTCCGGGACCACGCTCCCATACACCCCGGGCGACTCGATCGTCATGACCGTTCCGGGCGCGAGCGGCGGCTACCCCGGCGCCGAGGTCCGTGGACGCAGTGCCGAGCCGTTCACCTTCGATGCCGTCGTCCCGTCGACCGCGACGATTCCACTCAAGTGGTCGGCCGCCACTGATGGCAACAGCGCCATGATCATCTCGCTGCAGTACACGCCGGCGACCTCGGGCGCCAAGACGCAGGAGATCCGCTGCGCCTTCACCGACGACGGCGTGGATTCCATCCCGCTGCGCCAGCATCAGGCCTGGTCGTCGGCGACGAACGCGAGCCGCTCGATCACCTTCACGCGGCTCCGCACCAGCATCGTCTCCGTCGACGACGGCGCCCTGGAGCTGATCTCGACGTTCAACGTCCCGACGCCAACGCCGTAACGGGGGTAGGTGGGGGCGCGGCCGCCGATGCGCGCTGCGCCCCCTCGGTGCCCCCCGTTTCCCTAGTCGCGCATGTCGGAGACCCGGACGGAACGTGACCCGTTAGGCGCGATGGATGTGCCGGCCGAGGCGCTGTACGGGGTGCAGACCGCGCGCGCGGTGCAGAACTTCCCCATCAGCGGGCTGCGCCCCCTCGAACCGTTCGTCGTCGCCCACGTCTGGATCAAGAAGGCGGCGGCCCTCACCCACAAGGAAACGGGGCGCCTCGACGCGCGCCTCGCCGACGCGATCGTCGCCGCGGCCGATGAAGTCCTGGCCGGACGGCACCGCGAGCACTTCGTCGTCGATCCCTACCAGGCGGGGGCAGGGACGAGCCACAACATGAACGTGAACGAGGTCCTCGCCAATCGCGCCAACGAGTTGTTAGGCGGTCGCCGGGGGGAGTACACCCCGGTGCATCCCAACGACCACGTCAACATGGCGCAAAGCACCAACGACACGATTCCCACGAACATCCGCCTTGCCGCCCTCGCACGACTCGCGCCGCTCGCGGCGGCTTTCGAGGGGCTGCGCGATGCGCTGGCCGCCAAGGGGATCGAGTTCGACGATGTGGTGAAGGCCGGGCGCACGCACCTGCAGGACGCGATGCCCATCCGCCTCGGACAGGAATTCACCGCCTACGCGGGCTCCATCGATCGCGCCCTGCGCCGCATCCGCGAAACGTCCGACTACCTGCGCGACCTCGGTATCGGCGGGAGCGCCGTCGGGACCGGGGTGACGGTCGAACCGTCGTATCCCGCGCGCATGGTGGTCCACCTGTCCGAGATGACCGGGCTGGTGTTGCGGGTCGGCGCTGACCGCATTCAGCTCATGCAGAGCATGGGCGACGTGGCCGCCTTCTCGGGGTCGCTCCGTGTCCTCGCCCTCGAGCTGTCGAAGATCGTCAGCGACCTGCGTCTGCTGGTGATGGGGCCGCGCACCGGGATCGACGAAATCGTCCTCCCCGCGGTGCAGCCGGGGTCGTCCATCATGCCGGGAAAGATCAACCCGTCGATTCCGGAGATGGTCAATCAGGTCTGCTTCCAGGTCATGGGGTGCGACGCGACGGTCGGCATCGCCGCCGAGCACGGGCAGCTGGAGCTCAACGTCATGATGCCCGTGATTGCCCATAACCTCCTCTTCTCCATGCAACTCCTCACCAACGCCGCCACGGTGCTGACGGAGAAGTGCGTGAAGGGGATCGCCGCCCATCGGGAGATGTGCGCCTACTGGGTCGAACGCTCCGCCGCCCTCGCCACCGCGCTCGCGCCAAGGATCGGCTATGCCGCCGCCGCGGAGCTCTCCAAGCGGTCGGTGAAGGAGGGGACGCTCATACGCGACATGGTGCGAAACGAAGGGCTCCTCCCCCCGGACGAGATCGACGCCGTGCTGGACCTGCGACGCATGACCGAGATTGGCATCCCCGGTGGCCCCCACGGGCCATCCAGCGCGGGCTGACAATCCGGAAGCCGACTTTTTTCCTCGTCTTCTCGTCTTCCCGACTTCTCGTCTCCTATATTGGACCCATGCGGATCACGACGTGGGCGGAGTACGGACTCATCTGCGCGCTACACCTGTCGCGCCGACACGGTGAGGGACCGGTCACGGGTCGGGAAATCGCTGCGCGCGAGCGCCTCCCCGCCGACTACGTCGAGCAGATCCTACTGCGACTCCGTCGCGCGGGTATCGTCAGCAGCACGCGCGGCGCGAAGGGCGGCTACATCCTCGCCCACGACCCCATGGACGTCACCGTGCGCGAAGTCATCTCGGCGTCCGAGCGCGGGACGTTCGACGTCCATTGCGTCTCCCATCCCATCGCCGAGGAGCGCTGCTCCGAGTCGCAGAATTGCAGCATCCGTCCCGTCTGGCTGATGCTGCAGCAGCGCATTGACGACGCGCTCGATAGCGTGCGGCTGGCGGATCTCCTGCAGGATGAGACGTCGGTGCGCGCCCGGGTCGGCCTCCCCGTGCTGCAGGCCTGAAGAGGAGTCCCGCGCCATGTCGCCGCGTCTCTTCGACGAGTGGCGCTCTGAGTGGCGCCTGAAGCGTGGACTCGGCGCCTACGTCGCCTCGATCATGAGCGAGCCCGACGCCGACGACGTCGCCTGGCTGGCCGAAGCGGCATGCGGCGGTGACCTCGACCGCGCCGCGTGGGAGTTGCGCTATGCTCGTCGCGCCTTGGGGCTCGTGGTGTCGCAGCGTGATGCGCTCGACGACCGCACCGGGTCGCTCGTCGCCCGCGAGCTGGGCACCGCGCAACAGGCGGATCGGCACGTGGCCCCCGCCATGCTCCGGGTCGCCGAGCGGCAGTTCAACGATCGATTGACCATGTACCGCGACGTCCTCACTTCGCGGACACCGTCCGAAGGGGCAGGGGCCCGCCTCGGACGCGCGCTGCTGATGATCGCCGGAACGGCGCGCGCCGGTGACGACATGATCGCGCGCGCCGGCGACATCCTGGCCCGGTATGTTGGCGAGGCCAACGACGCGCTGCGCAAGGCATTCGGCGCGCCGTCGCTCCCCGACGACATCCCCCCGTCGGCGCTCGGGCGCTGACCGACGCCGCACGAGAAACGGCGCGACGCCCGGTGGGGTGTCGCGCCGTTGATGTATGATGACACGTGCTGCAGTGCGCTCGGGGAGACTCGAACTCCCATGGGTGTTACCCACCGGCTTCTGAGACCGGCGCGTCTACCAGTTCCGCCACGAACGCAGGATCCCGACGAATCGCCGCCGATGTGCGAGTGGCGAGGAACGTGGGGACGGGAAGGTATCGGCGTGCCGATGCCAAGTCAACGCGGTGTATCGTCTTACGCGGCCGCGCGCCACGCCGTGGCCGTCGACCGATTACTTTCACTCGCGGGATCGGTGCACGCGGAGCACGTGAGGGCCGCGCTCACCTCCTGCCTGACTCCCCAACCGACGAGATGGCCCAGAAGACCGAGGCGGACGACATCAAGGTCGTCGCGCGGAACCGCGATGCGCGCCACAACTACCACATCCTCGAGACGTGGGAGGCGGGGCTCGTGTTGACCGGCACCGAGGTCAAGTCGCTGCGGAGCGGCAAGGCGAACATCTCCGACGCCTACGGGATCGTCCGCGACGGCGAGGTCTATCTCCTGAACGTGAACATCTCGCCCTACGAGCGGGGCGGGTACGTGAACCACGATCCCACGCGCCTGCGCAAGCTGTTGCTCCACACGCGCGAGATCCGCCGGTTGATCGGGGCGGTGGAGCGCGAAGGTTTGACCCTCGTGCCGCTCGAGCTGTACTTCCGGCGCGGGCGCGCCAAGGTCAAGGTCGCCCTGGGGAAGGGGAAGAAGCTGCACGACAAGCGCGATGACTCCAAGAAGCGCGATGCGGATCGCGAGATCGCCCGCGCCATGCGCCACCGATGATTGCGCTGCTCGCCGCCTTCGCCCTCCTGCAGCAGGTCGGCGATCCGCCGGCCGCGCTCACGGTTCGCGAGGGTGACAAGGTCGGCAGCATCCCGGTCGTCGTCACGCGACTGGGCGCCATGGTTCGTGCGCAGGACCTGCTGGCGCCGTTAGGCGCGGTACTCCTGCGGGATGCCCCCGAGCGATTCCGCCTCGTGATCGGCGGCACCGAGATGGAGCTGGCGACGGGGATGGCGTTTGCCAAGGTCCGCGGAGCGACCGAACCGCTTACCGCTGCGCCCACGCTCCTCAACGGAGCGCTGTATCTCCCGCTCTCGTTTCTCACCGACCTCCTGCCGCGTGTGGGGACCGGGTTCCTCTACGACGCACGGCTCTCGGAGCTACGCAGGTTCGCGACGGTCACCGCGACGCGTCGCCCCGACCCGGACAGCGATCGTGCTCCCCCTCCGGCCCCGCGAGACAAACCGCGCAGTGCCGCTCCCCCCTCGGCCTCGCCGCGGACGCCGCGGACGCCGCGGCGCGACCGCACGCCGGTCGTCGTCGTCGATGCCGGACACGGGGGACGCGATCGCGGCATGCACGGCCCCATCGGCGGCGGACCACGTGTCTACGAGGCCGACATTACGCTGGCGGTTGCGAAGCGCTTGCGCGACGAGCTCACGCGGCGTGGCGTGCAGGTGGTCATGACGCGCAGCTCGGACACGCTCATCGCCCTCTCCGATCGTGGGCGCATCGCGAATCGCGCGCAGGGCGACCTGTTCGTCTCGGTTCACGTCAATGCCGCCAATCCGCGATGGAAGAACCCCGGCGGGGCACGCGGGTTCGAGACCTACTTCCTGTCGGAAGCCAAGACCGACGATGAGCGCCGGGTGGCCGAGCTGGAGAACGAGGCGGTGAAGTACGAGGTGGAGGAAGGGGCGGCGGGCGGCGACCCGCTCAGCTTCATTCTCAACGACATGAAGCAGAACGAGTACCTGCGCGAGTCGAGCGCCTTCGCCTCCACGGTGCAGCAATCGCTGCGGTCGGTGCACCCCGGGACCGATCGCGGGGTGAAACAGGCGGGCTTCGTTGTCCTGGTCGGAGCCTTCATGCCGTCCGTCCTCGTCGAGATCGGCTTCGGGACCAACGCGCGCGAGGCGGCCTACCTCTCGGGCGACGCGGGGCAGCAGTCGCTCGCCCGGGCAATCTCCGATGCCACGCTCGCCTACCTGCAGCGGTACGTCGGTCGGCGAAGCAACGCGGGGGGGCAATGAGCACTCCGTCGTCGTCGCCCTTGGCGACCGCGCTCGGCGGCCTGGCGCTGCAGAACCCGGTGCTGCTGGCCGCCGGCACCGCGGCGTACGGCGATGAGATCGACGAGGTCAGCTCGCTCGAGGAACTCGGCGGAATCGTGACCAAGGCGGTGAGCCTCGATCCTCGAAAAGGAGCGCCGGCACCGCGCGTCGCCGAGTTTCCCGGGGGGATGATCAACGCCATCGGCTTGGCCAACCCGGGCGTGGAGGAGGTGCGAGCATCGCATCTCCCGTGGCTCGCCCGGTCGCTCTCGCGTGCGCGTGTGCTCGTCAATGTCGTCGGGTACGCCATTGACGACTTCGCCCGTGTCATCGAACGTCTGGATGACGTGCCGGGGAAGGACGGCTATGAGCTGAACGTCTCGTGTCCGAACGTGAAGGCCGGCGGCATGGAGTTCGGTGCCGATCCAGCCGCGCTGCGCGAGGTCGTCCTTCGGGCCAGGGCTGCGACGTCAGCGCCGATCTTCGTCAAGCTGTCGCCAACGCTCGTCGACATCGCGGGGGCGGCGCGCACCGCGCTCGACGCCGGCGCGAATGGCGTCACGCTCGTGAACACGATGCCGGGGCTCGTGATCGATCTGGAGCGTCGGCGACCGGCCCTCGGTTTCGGAACCGGGGGAGTGAGCGGTCCCGGGCTGCTCCCGATCGGCGTGCTGGCGACGTGGAAGGTGTGGAAGGCGACGCGCGCCCCTATCATCGGGGTCGGTGGGATCACGACCGCGGAGGACGCGCTGCAGTACCTGATGGCGGGCGCGACCGCCGTCGCGATGGGGACCGCGGGTTTGCGCGATCCCCGTCAGCCGCGGCGCGTGGTGCGCGGTCTGGACGCGTGGTGCCGTCGGCATGGGGTGCGATCGCTGACGGAGGTTTCAGGATCCCTGGAGTGGCCCGCATGACTTCTCTGGCGCGCACGAGCGCAATTCCCATCGTCGCATTGGACGTCGCGAGCGTTGGCGATGCCATGGCGCTGGTGAACCGGCTGGGCGAGAGCTGCCGGTACTACAAGGTCGGGTGTGAGCTCTTCACGGCGGCCGGACCGCACGTGGTGCAGGCCATCCGAGAGCTGGGGCACGAGGTTTTCCTCGACCTCAAGCTTCACGACATTCCGAATACGGTGCGCGGGGCGGCGCGCTCGGCGTCCCGAATCGGCGCTTCGCTCCTGACGGTGCATGCCTCGGGCGGCGTGGAGATGATGAGGGCCGCGGTGGAGGGGGCGGGCGAGGGGTGCGGCATTCTGGCCGTAACCATCCTGACCTCATTCGACGCCGATGGGGTGGCCGCGGCGTGGGGGCGGGAGTCCTCGCTGTCGGTGGAGGGCGAGGTGGAGCGGCTGGCGGGGCTGGCGGCGGTGGCGGGGACGCACGGGATCGTCTGCAGCGGGCTGGAGGCGGCGCGGGTACGGGCGCGGCACGGCGATCGGTTGGCGCCGCTGGTCCCCGGGATCCGATTCGCCTCGGGCGAGCTTCACGATCAGTCGCGGGTGGTGACCCCCGGTGGAGCGGTCGCGGCTGGTGCGCGGTACCTGGTGCTGGGGCGCGCGGTGACCGGGGCGCCCGATCCTCGCGAGGCGATGGAGCGTGTGTGGCAGGAGATGGCGGCGGCGGGGTAGTGGGAGCGATTCTGGAGAGGGGAGAGGGGGTGAAACGGGCGTAATCCCGCACCACTACGTGATTTTGGCCCTGCGCTCCCTTGCATCGTGGGGGCATGGTGTCTATTCTTGGAGTCTTGTCCGATTTTTCGTTTGTTACCTTCGGTTCGATTCGGAGCCTCCGGTGAAAGTCCGAAGCAGCGTGAAGCCCATCTGCGAGCACTGCAAAGTCGTGAAGCGCAGCGGCGTCACTCGCATCATTTGCAAGCGCAACCCTAAGCACAAGCAGCGGCAAGGCTAATTATGGCTCGTATTGCTGGTGTCGATCTCCCTCGCGATAAGAAGGTCGAGATCGGGTTGACCTACATTTTCGGGATTGGGCGTGCGGTGGCGAAGGAGATCCTGGAGAAGACCGGGATCAGCGCCGACCTCCGCATTCGCGATCTCATCGACGCCGACGTGAACAAGCTCCGTCAGGTGATCGAAAAGGACTATCGTGTCGAGGGCGCGCTGCGCACCGAGATTGCGATGAACATCAAGCGATTGATGGATATCGGGTCCTACCGAGGGATCCGTCATCGCCGTGGGCTCCCCGTGCGCGGCCAGCGCACTCACACCAATGCGCGCACGAAGAAGGGACCGCGTCGCGCGATCGCGGGCAAGAAGAAGGTGACCAAGTAGTATGGCGACCGGGAAAAAGACCAAGCGCGTCGTGGAGGCGGAAGGTGTCGCCCACATCAACGCGACCTTCAACAACACGCTCGTGACGATCACCGACATGCATGGCAATGCCATCGCGTGGGGGACGTCGGGCAAGGCGGGATTCAAGGGCTCCAAGAAGTCGACGCCGTTTGCGGCGACGGTGGCTGCCGAGCAGTGCGCGCGCGAAGCGCTCACCGCCGGAGTGCGCCGCGTCCACGTGCTCGTCCAGGGGCCCGGGTCTGGCCGTGAGTCCGCCATTCAGGCGCTCGCGTCGGCCGGCCTTCAGGTCAAGTCGATCAAGGACGTGACGCCGATTCCGCACAACGGCTGCCGTCCGCCGAAGCGTCGGAGGGTCTAGGCCATGCGTTACACTGGAGCCTCCTGCCGTCAGTGCCGTCGCGAAGGGACTAAGCTGTTCCTCAAGGGGACGAAGTGCTTCACCGAGAAGTGCCCGGTCGAGCGCCGTCCGTATCCCCCCGGTCAGCACGGTCAGTCGCAGTCGCGCCGTCGCAAGTCGTCGGAGTATTCGAAGCAGCTGCGCGAGAAGCAGAAGATCAAGCGCATCTACGGGGTGAGCGAGACGCAGTTCCGCAACACGTTCGAGAAGGTGTCGAAGCTCCCGGGCATCACGGGGCACAACCTCCTCGCCGCGTTGGAGAGCCGTCTGGACAACCTCGTGTACCGCATGGGCTTCGCCCCGAGCCGTAAGTCGGCGCGCCAGCTCATTCGCCACCGCCATGTCGAGATCAACGGCAAGCTGGTGGACATCCCGAGCTACGCCGTTGCGCCGGGCCAGGAAGTCCGCGTGAAGCAGAAGTCGCGCGAACTCATCCTCGTGCAAGGGGCGATGGAGCAGGCGACGCGCGGGGCTTCCCCGTCGTGGCTCGCGGTCGATCGCGACACCTACTCGGGTCGTATGCTCGAGCGCCCGTCGCGCCCGAACATCCCGATCGCCGCGCAGGAGCAGCTGGTCGTCGAACTCTATTCGAAGTAGTGAGATCGATGCGAGACGAGAAGACGCGGTGGTCCACCTCGTCTTCTCGTCTTCTCGTCCTCTCATCTTTTTCAAAGATGGTCGAGACCCTAACTCTCGTACGAACCCACCGCGCGTTAGGGGCGGGGTGGGGCGTTGCCGGGGCGCGGCCCCGGTATGACCGCACCGAGCACTGATTCATGTCACAGGCGATCGACTTGAAGGGCCTTGTTCGTCCGCACCTCATCGAGGTTCGCAAGCGGGACGACGCCCCCCACATCTCGGAATTCATCCTGCAGCCGCTCGAACGCGGCTACGGGCACACGCTCGGCAACGCCATGCGGCGCATGCTCCTCTCGTCGCTGCGTGGCTCGGCGGTCTGGGGCTTTCGCATCGACGGGGTGGTGCATGAGCATCAGACCATCGTCGGCGTCGTCGAGGACGTGCACCAGATCATCGGCAACCTCAAGACTCTCGTCCTGAGCTTGGCCGACGACGTCGAGGAAGCGGTCCTGCGCATCGGCAAGTCCGAGGCGGGCCCCGTGACCGCCGGCGACATCGAGGAGAATGGCAGCGTCCGGGTGATCAACCCGAACCACCACATCTTCACGCTCCAGGATGCGCGCGACATCAACGTCGAGCTCTACATCAACAAGGGGCGCGGCTACATCGAGTCCGACGCGCACGTCGTCGACCGGGGACTCCCCATCGACCTCGTTCGCATCGACGCGATCTACAATCCGGTGCGCCGGGCGAACTTCTCGGTCGCTGAGACCCGCGTGGGTCAGCGCACCGACTACGACCGCCTGACGCTCACCGTCGAGACCAACGGCACGATCGCCCCGGAAGAGGCGGTGAGCTACGCCGCGGCGCTCGCGCAGACGCACTTCCAGTACTTTGCCTCCTTCGGATCGCACGCTTCGGCGCCGATGTCGATGGGGGGAGAAAGCGGCGGCGGCGATGCGGCCCGCCTCGCGCAGCTCTTCAAGTCGGCCATCGACGACCTCGAACTCTCGGTCCGCTCGGTGAACTCGCTGAAGAACTCGAACATCCGCACCCTGGGTGACCTCGTTCGCCAGACCGAGAACCAGATCCTCCAGGTTAAGAACTTCGGGAAGAAGTCGCTGCAGGAGATTGCTGAGCTCCTGGAGCGCGAAGGATTGAACTTCGGCATGCGCTACGAAGAGAACGGCGACGGCGTCCGCATCATCGATTGGGGCACGCCGCCGAGCCGCGCAGCCGCGAACGCGCCAGACGACGAAGAGGAGTAAGGAGCAATGCGTCACAGGAAAGCGGGGCGCCAGCTTCGCCGCACCAGCGAACAGAAGCTCGCGCTCATGCGCGGCCTCGCGTCGTCGCTGATCGAGCACGGTGCCATCGAAACCACCGAGGCGAAGGCGAAGGAACTGCGCCCGTTCATCGAGAAGTTGATCACCAAGGCCCGTTCCGGGACCTTGCACGATCGTCGTCTCGCCGGGCGGCACATCCACAAGCGGGAGACCGCCGACAAGCTGTTCAAGGAAGTCGGGCCCAAGTACCTCAAGCGGCCCGGTGGATACACGCGCATCCTCAAGACCGGCCATCGCAAGGGCGATGGGGCGGAAATGGCGCGCATCGAGCTCGTGGAGGGCTGACGTCATGGCCATCAATCGCAGTCGCTGCTACGTATGCGACAAGGGCGTGACGTACGGCAACAACGTCTCGCACGCCAACAACAAGACCCGCCGCACCTGGAAGCCCAACCTTCAGGTCGCGCGCGTCGTCAGCGAAGGGAAGACCATCAAGGTGAAGGTCTGCACCCGCTGCCTCGCCGCCGGCAAGGTCCAGCGCGCCCCGCGTGGTGCTGCCGTCGCGTGAGCACGGCGCACCGTCCGCGGCAGGGTGAAGGGAGCGCGTTAGGCGCTCCCTTTTGCTTTCACCCCCCACGCGTTGGAGCCCTCTCCCTCCAGCTCCGTTTCGCATGAGCGACGGGAACGTCCGTACAGCGCTCGTCACCGGGATCACCGGGCAAGACGGCTCGTATCTGGCCGAGCTCCTGCTCGCTCGTGGCTACCGTGTCGTCGGGACCACGCGCGCGACCGGGACGGCGGACACCTGGCGCATTCGGCATCTGCTCTCGCGCGTCGAGTTGCTCGCCCTCGATCTCCGAGACGGGGCCGCGGTCCGAGGCGTCGTGGCGCGCATCGCGCCCCACGAGGTGTATCACCTCGCGGCCGCCAGCCGGGTCGATCGTTCGTGGGAGCGGCCGATGGAATCGCTGGAGGCCAACGCGGGGAGCACGGTCCACCTCATGGACGCGGTGCGTCATGAGGCGCCGCGTGCGCGCATGGTCGTCGCGTCCTCCTGCGAGATCTTCGGTCGCCCTGAGCAGGCGCCACAGTCCGAGTGCACCCCGATCCGCCCCGCATCCCCCTACGGCGTGTCGAAGGCGGCGGCGTACTGGCTCGCGGCCAACTATCGCGATAGCCACGGGCTGCACGTCGCCTCGGCGATCCTGTACAACCACGAGAGTCCGCGCCGAGGCGAAGCCTTCGTGACGCGCAAGATCTCGATGGGGGTCGCGCGCATCGCCTGCGGCCAGGCGACGACCCTCACGCTCGGCAACCTGGACGGGCGACGCGATTGGGGCTTTGCCGGCGACTACATGGACGCCCTCTGGCGCATGCAGCAGCTGGAAGCCCCGTGCGACCTCGTGGTTGGGAGCGGCGTCGCACACTCGGTGCGGGACTTCTGCGAGCGCGCCTTCGCGGTGGCGGGGCTCGACTATCGCGCGCACGTCGCGTCGGATGACGGGCTCCTGCGGCCAGTCGATGCCACGACCCTGGTCGCCGATGCGTCGCTGGCGCGAGAGCGCCTCGAGTGGGGGCCGACGGTCGACTTTGGCGGGCTCGTGGAAATGATGGTTTTCGCCGACCTGGAGCGCGTGCGGAGCGGGGCAGGGGTGTAAATTTCGCCCCGGTCCGGCACCGGGGGCACCTCCGGTTCGCCGGCGGAGACGTCGAGCCGACGTTGCCCCGAAATCGAACGGTTTTCTGTACCTAGTCCTCCCGACATGCCTCGTCGTACCGACATTCACAAGATTCTCCTGATCGGCTCCGGCCCGATCGTCATCGGGCAGGCCGCCGAGTTCGACTACTCGGGGACGCAGGCGGCGCGGGCGCTGCGCGAGGAGGGATACGAGGTGATCCTCGTGAACTCCAATCCGGCGACGATCATGACCGACCCGGAGATCGCCGACCGGACCTACATCGAGCCGGTGACGCCGGAGTTCGTCGAGCTGGTCATCGAGAAGGAACGCCCCGACGCGCTCCTTCCCACGATGGGCGGCCAGACGGCGCTCAACGTGGCGATGAAGCTGTCCGAGCGCGGCGTGCTGGCGAAGTACGGCGTGGAGTTGATCGGCGCGAAGGCCAAGGCCATCAAGATGGCCGAGGACCGGCACGAGTTCGGCGAAGCGATGAAGCGCATCGGGTTGCAGGTGCCGCAGGGCAAGATCGCGACGACGTGGGAGGAGGCGCTGGAGATCGCCGACTTCACGGGCTTCCCGGCGATCATCCGCCCCGCCTTCACGTTAGGCGGTTCGGGCGGCGGCATTGCCTACAACAAGGAAGAGTACGAGCAGATCTGCCGCCGCGGGTTGGCGGAGTCGCCGGTGAGCCAGATCCTCATCGAGCGCTCGCTGCTGGGGTGGAAGGAGTTCGAGCTCGAGGTGATGCGCGACCACGCCGACAACGTCGTGATCGTCTGCTCCATCGAGAACATCGACCCGATGGGGGTGCACACCGGCGACTCGATCACGGTGGCGCCGGCCATGACGCTCACCGATCGCGAGTACCAGGTCATGCGCGACGCGGCGGTCGCGGTGATTCGCGAGATCGGCGTGGAGGCGGGCGGGTGCAACATCCAGTTTGCCATCAATCCCAGGGACGGGGAGATGGTGGTGATCGAGATGAACCCGCGCGTGTCGCGTTCCTCGGCGCTGGCCTCCAAGGCGACCGGCTTTCCGATCGCCAAGATCGGGACGAAGCTCGCGGTGGGGTACACGCTGGACGAGATCCCCAACGACATCACCAAGACGACGCCGGCCTCGTTCGAGCCCGTGCTCGACTACGTCGTCGTGAAGTGCCCGCGCTTCGCGTTCGAGAAGTTCGCGCGCGCCAATCCGTACCTCACGACGCAGATGAAGTCGGTGGGGGAGTCGATGGCGATGGGGCGCACCTTCAAGGAGGCGTTCCAGAAGGGGCTGCGCGCCCTCGAGACCGGTCGTGCCGGCTGGACCGTCGGCGCCCGGGCCGTCGACGACCGCCTTCCCGACGACTCGATCGAGGCACTGCGCGGCGCGTTAGGCAAGCCCTCGCCCGAACGCATCTTCGAGGTCAAGCGCGCGATCCTCGCGGGACTCACCACCGAGCAGCTGCACGAACTCACGGCGATCGACCCGTGGTTCCTCGAGCAGATGCGCGAGCTGGTGGAGGCCGAGCGGTCGTACGCGTCGGCGTCGTCGGTGGGCGCCGAGGAGATCCGGGCCATGAAGCGCCAGGGGTTCTCGGACCGGCAGCTCGCCGAACTGCGCGGCGAAACGGAGCAGGAGGCGCGCGCCCGTCGGTGGGGGCTGGGCATCCATCCCGCCTACAAGATGGTCGACACGTGCGCCGGCGAGTTCCCGTCGGCGACGCCGTACCTGTACTCCTGCTACGACGAGGAGAGCGAAGGGCCGCGCACCGGCAAGCCGTCGGTCGTCATCCTCGGGAGCGGCCCCAATCGCATCGGGCAGGGGGTCGAGTTCGACTACATGTGCGTCCGTGCCGTGCTCGCCCTCAAGGAGCGCGGCTACGAGACGATCATGATCAACTCGAATCCCGAGACCGTTTCCACGGACTACGACACCGCCGACAAGCTCTACTTCGAGCCGCTGACGCTCGAGGACGTGCTGGAGATCGTGCGGCGCGAGCAACCGTTAGGCGTGATCGTGCAGCTCGGGGGCCAGACGCCGCTCAAGCTCACGAAGGGGCTCGAGGCCGCCGGCGTGAAGATCCTCGGCACCACGCCAGACGCCATCGACATCGCCGAGGATCGCAAGCGATTCGAGGCGGTGGCGCGGGCGATCGGGGTGCGACAGCCCGACGCCGGGACGGCGACCAGCGTGACGGAAGCGGTGACGATCGCCGAGCGTATCGGCTACCCGGTCCTCGTCCGTCCGTCGTACGTGCTGGGCGGACGCGCGATGCAGATCGTGTACGACGAGGCGTCGATGCGCGGGTACTTCGAGTCGGCGGTGCGGGTGAGCGAGGAGCGTCCGGTGCTTGTCGATCGTTTCCTCGAGGATGCCTATGAGGCCGACGTCGACGCCGTGTGCGATGGTACGCGCGTGGTGATCGGCGGGGTGATGCAGCACATCGAGGACGCGGGGATCCACTCCGGCGACTCGGCGTGCGTCCTCCCGCCCTACGTGATCCAGCCGGCCGACATCGCGACGATGAAGGCCCACACCGTCGCCCTGGCGAAGGAGCTGGGGGTGGTGGGGCTCATCAACGTGCAGTTCGCCGTGAAGGACGGCGTGGTCTACGTCCTCGAGGTGAACCCGCGCGGCTCGCGCACGATCCCGTTTGTCTCCAAGGCGATCGGGGTTCCGTTGGCGTCGGTCGCGGCCCGGTGCATGGTGGGTGAGTCGCTCGAGTCCATCGGCTTCACCGAGGAGATCGTGCCGCCGTACCACTCGGTGAAGGAAGCGGTCTTCCCGTTCACCAAGTTCCGCGAGTTCGACCCGCTGCTCGGCCCCGAGATGCGCTCGACGGGCGAGGTGATGGGGATCTCGACGTCGTTCGGCAGCGCGTTCGCGAAGGCGCAGCTCGCCGCCGACAACGAGTTGCCGTTGGGCGGGGCGATCTTCATCACGGTGAACGATGGCGACAAGCCGACGGTGACGCCGATCGCGCGCCGCTTCCACGAGATGGGGTTCACGCTCTACGCGACCGAGGGGACGGCGCAGTACCTGCGCGAGCGCGGCATCCCGACCAGCGGCGTGCGCAAGGTGCACGAGGGGCGTCCGCACGGCGTGGACCTGATGCTCAACGGCGAGGTGCAACTCCTGATCAACACCCCGCTGGGCAAGCACGCGCAGTTCGACGACTACGCGCTGCGGCAGACGGCGATCTCGAAGCGGATTTCCTACACGACGACGATGTCGGCGGCGAGTGCCGCGTGCGATGCGATCCAGTCGTTGCGGGCGCAGGCCCCGTCGGTCTGCTCGCTGCAGGAGTGGCACGAGATCCTGCACGCGTCGCGATAGCATGGCACCGCCGTTCATCCACGAGTCGGCTTATGTCGACGACGGCGCGGTGGTCGGAGACGACACCCGCATCTGGCATTTCTGCCACGTCAACAGCGGCGCGGTGATCGGCGAGCGCTGCTCGTTGGGGCAGAACGTGGTGGTGATGCCGCGCACGAAGATCGGCAGCAACGTGAAGATCCAGAACAACGTTTCGGTCTACGAAGGGGTCGAACTGGAAGACGATGTCTTCTGCGGCCCCTCGATGGTCTTCACCAACGTCATCAATCCGCGCAGCCATGTGTCGCGCAAGCACGAGTATCGTCGCACGCTGGTACGGCGCGGGGCGAGCATCGGCGCCAATGCGACGATCGTGTGCGGGGCGACGCTCGGCGAGTATTGCTTCGTAGGGGCGGGGGCCGTCGTGAACCGCGACGTGAAGGCCTACGCGCTCGTGGTAGGGGTCCCGGCGCGGCAGGTGGGGTGGGTCTGTCAGTGCGGGGAGACGCTGCCGCGAGAGGGGAAGACGGAAAGACGGGAAGACGAGAAGACGAGTGCGGGCACGCGCGTGGCGTGTACCGCGTGCGGCTCGGCCTATCGGCTCGTCGATGGCAACCTTTCGCCGGAGGGTG